>Ga0160436_1000006_pt1 | contig 199119 bp, 194 predicted proteins | sample HID1973M_E0MG_FD_108264 | JGI IMG/M metagenome (GOLD analysis project Ga0160436, IMG submission 108264) | Enriched mosquito-associated microbial communities from UW Madison campus, WI, USA - HID1973M_E0 MG | ecosystem: Host-associated > Arthropoda: Insects > Digestive system > Unclassified ...
ACCCGGCGCCTTCCGGCGTGTCGGTGGTCTCGGCGAGCACCCGCTGCAGCTCCTGGGCCGACTGCGACCGCAGCGAGTAGAAGATGCGCGGCATCACAGGGAAGTCGAACGCCATGTGGCACTGCGGGTTGTCGTCGGTGCCCATGAACTCGACCACCTCGGCCGGCCACTGGTTCGCCTCGGCGATCATGACGCGGCCCGGGTACTCCTCGTCCATCATCCGTCGCACGCCCTTGATGAACTCGTGCGTCTCGGGCTCGCCCTCGCCGGAGCCCTCCTCCGACTCGTAGAGGTAGGGGATGGCATCCAGACGGAACCCGTCGACGCCGAGGTCCATCCAGAAGCGGATGATCTCGAACACCGCGTCGTGCACGGCCGGGTTGCGGTAGTTGAGGTCGGGCTGGTGGGAGAAGAAGCGGTGGAAGTAGAACTGGCGGCGCTCCGAGTCGAACGCCCAGTTGGAGTCCTCGTAGTCGGTGAAGATGATGCGGACGTTCGGGAAGCCGTCGTCGGTGTCGCGCCACACGTAGAAGTCGCCGTAGGGGCCCTCCGGGTCGGAGCGCGACTGCTGGAACCACTCGTGCTGGTCGGAGGTGTGGTTGAGCGGCAAGTCGATGATGACGCGCATGTTGCGCTCGTGGGCCTTCGTGACCAGCTCGCGGAACTCGTCGAGCGTGCCGAACTCGGGCAGGATCTGCCGGTAGTCGGCCACGTCGTAGCCGCCGTCGCGAAGGGGCGACTGGTAGATCGGCGGGATCCAGAGCGCGTCGACCCCGAGCCATTGCAGGTAGTCGAGCTTCGAGATGAGGCCGCCCAGGTCGCCCGACCCGTCTCCGTTGGAGTCGACGAAGGACCTGACCATCACCTCATAGAAGACCGCACGGCGGTACCAGTGCGGATCGAGGGTGAGGCCGGGCAGCGTGATGGGAGCCGTGAACGTCACTGTCCGAGTCTGTCACCGGTCGACCTGGATGCACGCCTAGAATCGCTGAGATGGCCGTCCCGACTCCCCACGCCGAGGCGCTCGCCCGCATCCCCGTCCGCGAGCGCGAGGCCCGGATCCTCGGGTCGACGACGCGCTTCTGGGACTACGGCCCCGAAGACGCCCGCGACGTGATCGTGCTCGTGCACGGCTACCGCGGCGACCACCACGGGCTCGAACCGGTCATCGCCCAGCTCGACGGCATCCGGGTGATCAGCCCCGACCTGCCGGGGTTCGGCGTCTCCACGCCGATGACCGAGGCACCGCACTCCGTTGCGGGGTACGGTCGCTGGCTGGCCGCGTTCCTCGAGCAGCTCGCGCTTCCCGAGCCGCCCGTCATCCTCGGCCATTCGTTCGGATCGATGGTCACCTCGCACGCACTCGCCGACGGCGTCGGGGCTCGTGCACTGATCCTGCTGAACCCGATCTCCTCCGACCCGAAGGTGGCAGCGGGGCGGGGTATCACCGGGCTCACGCGCGCCTTCTACGGCGTCTCCCGTGCACTACCCGAGCGCGCGGCCCGCGGCTGGCTGGGCAATTGGGTGATCGTGCAGTTCATGAGCATGTCGCTCGTCACCGGCGACGACCCGGGCCTCACCAAGTGGATCCACGAGGAGCACCACCGCTACTTCAACGGGTTCTCGGACGCGCGGACGGTCGCGGAGGGGTTCCGCGCGTCGGTGAGCACCCAGGTGGGCGAGGCGGCTCCCCGAGTGACCGTGCCCACCTTGATGATCGCCGGGGCGATCGACCGCATCGCACCGCTCGCGGGCCAGAAGCGCACGGTCGAGCTCTTCCCGGATGCCCGACTCGTGGTGATCGACGGCGTCGGCCATCTCGCGCACTACGAGACGCCACAGCCGGTCGCCGCAGCCATCCGCGGGTTCCTCGCAGAGCTGCCGGCGGGGTCCGCGCGGTGAGGATCCTCGTCGACTGCCGCTACACGCGTCTCGAGCGGCACGACGGGATCAGCCGCTACACGGCCCACCTGCTCGCCGCATTCGCGCCGCTCGCGCAGGCGGAGGGCCACGAGGTGGTCATGCTGATCTCGGACGAACGCCAGCTGACGATGCTCCCGGAGCTGCCCTGGCGACTCGGCACGAGCCCCACCAGCCCGCGTGAACTGACCATCGCGAAGCGGCTCAACGCGTTCGAGCCGGATGTGCTCTTCAGCCCCATGCAGACGATCGGCTCGTGGGGCCGCCGCTACGGGCTCGTGCTGACCCTCCACGACCTCATCTACTACCGCAATCGCACCCCTCCGCGGGATCTCGCGTGGCCCATCCGGCTCGCCTGGCGCCTCTACCACCTGGCCTGGTGGCCGCAGCGGATGCTGCTCAACCGCGCCGACGAGGTGGCCACGGTGTCAGCCACCACGCGCGAGCTCATGCGCGCCCACCATCTGACCGACCGCCCCATCACGATCGTCTCCAACGCGGCCGATCCGGCGCCCGCCGACCCCGAGCGCACCCAGCCCGAGGGGCGGGATCTCGTGTACATGGGATCGTTCATGCCCTACAAGAACGTCGAGACGCTCGCCCGCGCGCTTCACGAACTGCCCGGGCACCGCCTCCACCTGCTCAGCAGGATCGGCGATGCCGACCGTGCGCGCCTCGCCGGGATCGCCCCCGAGGGCGCGCTCGTGATCCACGACGGCGTCACGGATGCCGAGTACGGCCAACTGCTCGATTCCGCGCGTGCGCTGGTCACGATGTCGTTGGACGAAGGGTTCGGGTTGCCGCTCGTCGAGGCGATGGTGCGGGGCACGCCCGTCGTCGTCTCGGACATCCCCATCTTCCGGGAGATCGGGGGAGCGGCGGCGGTCTACGCCGATCCGGGGGACGCGCATGCGGTGGCCGCTGCGATCCGCACCCTCGGCGACTCGGACGAGTGGAGCCGACGCGCCGCCGCCTCACGGGAGCAGGCGACGCACTTCGACTGGAACCGCTCGGCGCGCACGCTGCTCGAGCTTCTCGAGAGGGTGGCGCGTCGCCCTACGCGGTGACGCGGACGACCTCGCCGCCCGCGAGCTCGGCGAGCCTGCGGGGGTCGATGGGGAACACGGACGACGCGCTGCCGGCCGCCGCCCAGGCGACATCGAGGGCGAGGAGATCCTCGTCGACGACGGTTCGCAGCTCGGTCGCGTGCGCAAGCGGCGGGACGGCACCGATCGAGAAGCCGGTCGCCTCTTTCACGAGCCGGGCATCCGCCTTGCCGAGACGACCGCCCAGGCGTTCGCCGAGCGCTTCGACGTCGACCCGGTTCGATCCCGACACGAGCACGAGGATCGGTGCACCGTCGAGTGTGAACACGAGGCTCTTGACGATGGCCGCGACGGGACAGCCGATCGCATCCGCGGCATCCTGTGCGGTGTGAGTGCCCTCCGGGAACTCACGCACCTCGACGTCGAGGCCCAGCTCGCCGAGACGGCGCGCGTATCCCACCGACGCCGTGTCGGTCATCGGGAGCCCGTGCCGACGAGCGTCTCGTCGTCGTCCTGGGCCTCGACGGCGTTCTGCACGTCGAGGTCCTCGCAGTCGGGCAACAGCGACTCCACCTCGATCGGGTCGTCGAAGGCGATCAGCTGCACGCCGCCGTCCTGCACCCGGAAGCTGTGCACGGAGGCGTTGGTGATCCGCGGGTGCTTCACGCCGGGCTCCGCGAGTTGCAGCACCGCGCGGATCGCACCACCGTGGCTCACCACGATGAGCGACTCGCCGGGGTGCTCGTCGGCGAGGGCCAGCAGGGCCGCGCCGACGCGCGCCCCGACCTCCTCGCGCGTCTCCTGACCTTCGATGTGGGCGCCCTCCGGGTAGAGCCGGTCGATCTCGTCCCAACCGAGTCCCTCGGCCGTGCCGTAGTCGCGCTCCATGAGCGCGTCGCGGGTTCCGACCTCGGGGATGCCCACCTGCTCTCCGATGATCCGAGCCGTCTCGACGGCTCGCGACAACGGGCTCGCGTAGATCCCGTCCCAGCGCCGCCGGGCGAGCAGCTCGCCGGCCTGTCGGGCCTGGTCACGACCCGTGTCGTTCAGAGGGATGTCGGTTCGGCCCTGGATGCGGCGCGCCGCGTTCCACTCGGTCTCGCCGTGGCGCACGAGGTACAGCTCGGTCATGAGGATCGAGACTATCCGAGCCGATCCGCCAATGCGTCGAGCACCTCGGAGGTGCCCGCCTCGATCTTCAACGACGCCCGCTTGTCGCCGCGCGTCTCGCCACGGTTGACGATCACGATCGGCAGCCGCCGCTTCGAAGCCTGATCGAGCAGACGGATGCCGGAGTTCACCACCAGCGACGAGCCGGCGATGAGGAGGGCGTCGGAGCCGCGCAGCAGGGCTCGGGCGGAGGCGAAGACGGTCTGTGGCACGAACTCGCCGAAGAACACCACGTCGGGCTTCAGGAGCCCGCCGCACACGGTGCAGTCGGGCACGATCATCTGGTCGACGTAGTCGATCTGCACGTCGCCGTCCGGTCCGGACTGGATCGCATCCGGGTAGCCGAGCCACGGGTTCTCCCGCGTCATCCGCTCGGCGATGTCGGCCCGTGCGAAGGTCTGGCCGCAGGTGAGGCAGCTCACACGGCGCATGGCACCGTGCAGTTCGACGACGCGCCGTGACCCGGCTCGGGCGTGCAGCCCGTCGACGTTCTGGGTGATGACACCGGATGCGATGCCCGCCTTCTCGAGGCGGGCCAGCGCGAGGTGCCCGGCATTCGGCGCGGCGGTCGAGAAGTGGTTCCATCCGAGGTGGCTGCCCGCCCAGTACCGCTTGCGGGAGACCTCGTCGCCGAGGAAGGCCGAGAAGTCCATCGGCTTGCGGTGGACGGGGGCGCCGGTGCCGCGGTAGTCGGGGATGCCGGAGTCGGTGGAGACGCCGGCCCCGGTGAGCACCGCGATCCGTTTTCCTTCGAGGAGCAGCACCGCCGCGTCGAGTGCGGGCGCGAGCGTACCCGACGCACCACTCGGTGCGGGGAGCGTGGCGATCGACATCGGCCCTCCTTCCGCTCTCCCAGCGTAGGGGTCGGAGTTTTCGGGCATGTTTCGCCGTGCTGGCAGAATCGCAGAATGCAGCTCGTGACGGTCGACGACCCCGCCGACCCTCGGCTCACCGACTACCTCCGCCTGACCGACGTCGTACTGCGGCGTCTGTCGGAGCCCGAGGGCGGCCTCTACATCGCCGAATCGACGAAGGTGATCCAGCGCGCGCTCGAGGCGGGCCATCGGCCGCGCTCGGTGCTGCTGCAGGAGAAATGGATCCCCGACCTCGAGCCGCTGCTCGCCGACGTCGACGTGCCCGTGTACGTCGCCCCGCCCGAGTTGCTGGAGAGGATCACCGGGTTCGTGCTGCACCGGGGAGCCCTCGCCTCGATGCACCGCCCCGCGCTGCCCACCGTGGCGGAGGTGCTGGAGGGCGCCCGACGCGTGGTGGTGCTCGAGGACATCGTCGATCACACGAACGTCGGGGCGATCTTCCGTGCCGTCGCAGGTCTCGGGGCGGATGCGGTGCTCGTCACCCCGAGATGCGCCGACCCGCTCTACCGCCGCTCGGTGCGGGTGAGCATGGCGGCTGTGCTGCAGGTGCCATGGACACGGCTGCCCGAGTGGCCAGAGGGCGCAGACGCGCTGCACGCGGCGGGCTTCGAGATCGCGGCGCTCGCGCTCGACGACGATGCCGTGACCCTCGACGCCTACGCGGCCGACCCACCCGAACGGGTCGCGCTGCTGTTCGGCACGGAGGGCGACGGCCTGAGCCGTGCCGCCCTCTCGAACGCGGACCGCATCGTGACGATCCCCATGCTTCACGGCATCGACTCGCTCAACGTCGCCGCCGCATCCGCCGTCGCCCTCTGGGCGCTGCGGGTCTAGCCCGCCGCGGAAGCGGGGGAGTACGGTCGCGACATGACGTCGTCGTCGGTTCCCCCATCCCCGTCAGCCCCCTCCGACGGGAAGGGGCTCGCCAGCGGGAAGCTGGGGCTCATCGGCTCGACCGTCATGGGTCTCGCATCCACGGCACCGGTGTACTCGCTCGTCGCGACCCTCGGCTTCGTGATCACGGCCGTGGGCGTGCAGGCGCCCATCGCCTTCATCGTCGCCTTCATCCCCATGCTCTTCATCGCCTTCGCGTACCGCGAGCTGAACCGGGCGGTGCCCGACTGCGGCACCACCTTCACCTGGGCGACCAAGGCGTTCGGACCGTGGGTGGGGTGGCTCGGCGGATGGGGTGTCGCCGTCGCGGGGATCATCGTGCTCGCGAATCTGGCGCAGATCGCAGGGATCTACTTCTGGCTGCTCCTCGGGCAGACCGAACTGTCCGAGAACACGGTCGTCGTCACGATCACGGGCGTCGTCTTCATCGCCGCGATGGTCTACGTGAGCTACCGGGGCATCGAGATCGGCGAGAAGCTGCAGAACGTGCTGCTCGGCATCCAGTACCTGGCGCTGCTGCTGTTCGTGGTGTTCGCGTTCGGCAGCGTCATCATGGGGACCGCGCCCGACGCGACGCCGGTGAGCATCGAGTGGTTCAACCCGTTCGGGTTCACCTCCTTCGACGGCTTCACCGAAGCCGTGCTGCTCGCACTGTTCATCTACTGGGGATGGGACACCTGCCTCGCCCTCAACGAGGAGACGAAGGATCCGAAGCGCATCCCGGGGCAGGCGGCCCTGCTGTCGATCCTGGTGCTGATGTTCACCTACGTCGCCGTCGCGGTGGCCGCGATCGCCTACGCGGGCGTCGACTCGCTCGCCGACCAGGACGACGTGTTCCTCGTCGTGAAGGATGCCCTGTTCGGCCCGTGGGCGTGGCTGCTCGTGCTCGCCGTGCTCATCTCGGCCGTGTCGTCGACCCAGACGACGGTGCTGCCGACCGCCCGCGGCACCCTGTCGATGGCCGTCTACAAGGCGCTGCCGGCGAGATTCGGCCAGGTGCACCCGAAGTACCGCACGCCGGGCTTCTCGACGCTCGTGATGGGTGTCGTCGCGATCGCCTTCTACGTGGGCATGACCTTCGTCAGCGAGAACCTCCTCGCCGACTCGATCTACTCCCTCGGGCTCGCGATCGCGTTCTACTACGCGATCACCGGCTACGCGTGCGTCTGGTTCTTCCGGCGGGAGCTCTTCACCTCCGCGTCGAACTTCTTCTTCAAGTTCCTGTTCCCGTTGCTGGGTGCCGGCCTGCTCACCTTCGCCTTCGTGAAATCCGCGATCGACATGCTCGACCCCGACTACGGCTACACGGTGCTGCTCGGGGTGGGCGGCGTGTTCGTCGTCGGCGTCGGATCGCTGCTGCTGGGCGTCGTGCTCGCGATCGTGTGGGCGCTCGTGCCCGCGTCGCGGCCGTTCTTCCGCGGCGAGAGCCTCAACGAGGACACGCCCGTGCTGGTGCCCGAGGACCCCGAGGAGATCACCAGATCGGTCGACGGCGGCCGCGCCTGAACCGTCCGGCCCCCGCGTTCGCCGCCGCGCCTCGGGAAGCTCACGGCTGAGGCACGGAATAATGCTCCGGTGCCCCTCTCCCGACGCCAGGTCTACCGCCGACGCCGGATCCTCGTCTTCGGAGGCGTCTTCGCCCTCCTCGCCGGGATCGCCTACCTGCCCCTGACGCTCTTCGCGCCCGTCGAGGACATCGGCGCCGAGGTGACGACGCCGACGATCGCCGCGGCGGCACCGGCCCAGCTCACGATGCCGACGGCAGCCGCATCCGCGATCGCCGCAGTCGGGGGAGACGGCGTGCTCGCCCAGGCGGGCTCCACGGATGCGCTTCCCATGGCGAGCATCACCAAGATCGTGACCGCACTCACCGTGCTCGACGCGCACCCGCTCGCCGCCGACGAAGCAGGCCCTACGGTGACGATGACCGCCGCCGACGTCGCGCTCTACCGGCGCCTCGACTCGCTCGGGGCGTCGGTCGCGCCCGTGAAGGCGGGGGTCGTGTACACCGAGCGCGAGTTGCTCGAGATCATGCTCATCGACTCGGCCGGCAACTATGCGGGCACGATCGGCAACTGGGCGTTCGGGTCGGAGGCGGGGATGGTGTCCGCCGCACGGACGTGGCTCGACGCCCACGGCCTCACCGGCGTGCAGTACATCGAGCCGGGCGGGCGGGATCACGGGAACACCGCGACAGCGGCCGACCTGCTGCGGCTGGGTGAGCTGGTGCTCGCCGACCCCGCGCTGGCGCAGATCGTGGCCATCCCCTCGATCGAGATCCACGACGTGGGCGTCGTGGAGAACAGCAACAAGCTGCTCGGCGACAACGGCGTCGACGGCATCAAGACCGGAACGCTCAACGACTTCGGCGCCAACCTGCTGTTCTCCGTCGACCTCACCGTCGGATCCGAGAGCATCCCCCTCGTGGGCGTCGTTCTCGGCGCGGCGACCCATGCCGAGCTCAACGCGGCCGTGCGGGCACTGATCGTCCAGGTGCAGGCCGGATACCACGAGGTGCCCCTCATCGCCCAGGGCGACCGGATCGGCGACTACACGACCCCGTGGGACACGACCGCGTCGGCGGTCGCCTCGGAGAGCGCGTCGATCGTCGTCTGGGGGGACACGCCGATCACGGCGGTGGCCGACGTCGACCCCATCCGTCTCGCCGAGAAGGGGAGCGCCGCCGGCTCGATCACCTTCACCGCGGGGAACCGCACCGTGGAGGTGCCGCTCGTGCTGTCGACCGCCGTCGAGGATCCGGGCCCCTGGTGGAGGCTCGGACACCCCGAGATCATCTTCGGGCTCGACTGAGCAGCGTCACTCCGGGTCGCGCTGCGACGAGTAGGGCTCGGGAAGCGGCCGCTTCGCCGTGACGCCGTCGCCGGAGGACTGCCGGCGCAGCCTGCGCAGAATCCACGGCCCGAAGTGCTCGCGCGCCCACACGATGTCGTCGATGCGCGCCTGACGCCAGGGCACCGCGGGCAGCGGCTCCGGCTGATACGGCTCGAGATCGTTCTCGACTCCCAGGGCGTCGAGCACCATGCGGGCGATCGTGTGGTGCCCGGTGGGGGAGAAGTGCAGCCGGTCCGGAGCCCACATCCGCGGATCCCCGAGCTCGCGCAGCGCCCACATGTCGGCGACGATCGCGTCGTGCTTCTTCGCGACGTAGTGGAGGTTCTCGTTGTAGATCGCCACCTTGCCGCGGATCCGGCCCAACACGGGGGTGCCGCCGATGTCGGGGCCGTTGAAGAGCACCACGGTCGCGTCGTCGCGCCGCAGACGCTCGATGACGCCCTCCAGGCGACCGGCCACCTCATCCGGGTCGGTGCCGGGCCGGATGATGTCGTTGCCACCCGCGGAGATCGTGATCAGGTCGGGCCTCAGCTCGAGCGCCGGCTCCACCTGCTCGTCGCTGATCTGCTGCAGCAGCCGCCCCCGGATCGCGAGGTTGGCGTAGGCGAAGTCGTCGACCTGCCCGCTCAGCACCTCGGCGACACGATCCGCCCATCCGCGGTTGCCGCCGGGGCTACGGGGTTCCGGGTCGCCGATCCCCTCGGTGAACGAGTCTCCGATCGCAACGTAACGAGTCCACGGGTGCAGCGCCGTCATATCACCAGGATGCCTCATCCCGGAAGGCCCTTGCCGCACCGACGGGGTGGGAGTTGACTCTCACCACCGGATCACCACCCCCCGCGTGCCGGTAGAACGGAGTCACCCATGGGAATCTTCGCCTGGATCATCCTCGGTCTCATCGCCGGAGCGATCGCCAAGCTCATCCTCCCCGGCAAGCAGGGCGGCGGCTGGATCGTCACCCTCCTCCTCGGTGTCGTCGGCGCGCTCCTCGGAGGCTGGCTCGGATCGGTGCTCTTCAGCGCCCCCCTTGAGGACTTCTGGAGCATCCAGACCTGGCTGCTCGCGATCGGCGGTGCGATCATCGTGCTCCTGATCTGGGGCCTCATCTTCGGCCGCAAGCGGGCCTGACCGACTGACCGACGCGCCCGCTCCGCAGACCGCGGGGCGGGCGCGTCCGCGTTCGGCGCACGGTCGGCGGCGGGTGACAGGATGAGGCCGTGAGCAAGCAGGACGGGTCGTCACGGCAGGTCAGCGCCGAACCCGTCGACGACCCCGCCGCGCACATCATGCACGTCGACATGGATGCCTTCTACGCATCCGTCGAGCTGCTCGACCACCCCGAGTTCGTCGGCAAGCCGGTGATCGTCGGCCATGCCTCGCAGCGGTCCGTGGTCACCGCCGCGACCTATGAGGCACGCAAGTACGGAGTCAACTCGGCGATGCCGATGGCTGTCGCCTTGCGTCGCTGCCCGCAGGCGATCGTGCTCGAACCCCATTTCGAGCGCTACGCCTACTACTCGCGCCGCGTGATGGAGATCCTCGGCACGATCAGCCCCCACGTCGAACCGCTGAGCGTCGACGAGGCGTTCATCGACGTCGCGGGCGCCCGCAAGCTGCTCGGCAGCTCCTGGGCGATCGGCACCGCGTTGCGCGAACGGGTGTACTCCGAGACGGGACTGCACTGCTCGGCGGGCGCCGCGGCGACGAAGTTCGTGGCGAAACTCGCATCGAGCCGCGCGAAGCCGAACGGGCTGCTCGTGGTCCCCGCGGCGGGCACCATCGACTTCCTGCACCCGCTTCCGGTGACCGCCCTCTGGGGCGTCGGCGGCAAGAGCGAAGAAGTTCTCGTGCGGCTCGGCCTGCGCACCATAGGCGACGTCGCCCACGCGCCGCTCGACATGCTGCGCCGGGCGATCGGCGACGCGGGGGCCGAACGCCTCCACGAGCTCTCCTGGGGGCGCGATCCGCGGTCGGTCACCCCGGGTCGCGACGAGAAGTCGATCGGGCACGAGACCACGTTCGAGCTCGACCGTACCGATCCGGTCGAGCTGCACCGGGTGCTCCTCGAGCTCTCGGATGCCGTCGGCCGGCGTCTGCGTCAGGCCGGCGTCTCCGCGCGAACCGTCGCGCTCAAGCTGCGCTTCTCCGACTTCACGACCATCTCCCGCTCGCGCACGCTCGCCGACCCCACCGACCTCGGTCGCCGCGTCTACGAAGAGGCCCGCAGCCTCTACGACCAGGCGAACAGCTCGGCGAGGCCCGTGCGCCTCATCGGCGTGCGCGCCGAGCAGCTCACGGGCGACGTGGCGAGTCTCGGCCTCTGGGACGACGACGAGGACTGGCGCGACGCGGAGCAGGCGGTCGACGCCGTCGCCGAGCGCTTCGGCCCGGGAACCGTGAGGCCGGCGTCGCTCCTGCGCCCGGCAACCCGCCGCCGATTCGGGCACGGCGATGACTGACAGACCTGGCGACTACGATCTTGTCGAGTGAGTGAGGCATCGGGAGAGCGCGTGTTCCGCGCCACCGCGGCGGCCGAACACCTCCCTCCGAGCTTCCCGGAACGCGCTGCCTGGGGCACCGCCGGCAAGCTCCGCGCGTGGCAGGAAGAGGCGCTCAACGCCTACTTCGACCCCACGGTGAACCCCGCCAGCCGACGCGACTTCCTGGTGTCGGCGACCCCCGGCGCCGGCAAGACGACCTTCGCCCTGCGTCTCGCATCCGAGCTACTGCAGCGCCGCCAGGTCGATCGCATCACCGTGGTGGCCCCCACCGAGCATCTGAAGGTGCAGTGGGCCGACGCCGCCCACCGCGCCGGCATCCGCCTCGACCCGTACTTCAGCAACCGTCACGGGCGTGAGTCGCGACAGTTCCACGGGGTCGTCGTCACCTACGCGCAGATCGCCGTGCGTGCCAGCCTCCACCGCGAGCTGACGAACTCGGCGCGCACCCTCGTGATCCTCGACGAGGTGCACCACGCCGGAGACGCCCTCAGCTGGGGCGATGCGGTGCGCGAAGCGTTCGAAGGCGCCGAACGTCGTCTCTCGCTCACCGGTACCCCGTTCCGATCCGACACCTCGCCGATCCCGTTCGTGCGCTACGCACGCGACGAGCGCGGGGTGCGGCTCTCACAGACCGACTACGCGTACGGCTACGGTCACGCCCTCCGCGACGGCGTCGTGCGTCCCGTCGTCTTCCTCAGCTACGCGGGATCGATGCGCTGGCGCACGCGCGCAGGCGACGAGATGGAGGCCGCACTCGGGCAGGACGACACCAAGGACGTCACCGCCCAGGCATGGCGGACCGCCCTCGACCCGGGAGGCGACTGGATGCCGGCCGTGCTCTCGGCCGCCGACCGTCGCCTCCGCGAGGTGCGGCAGCACATCCCGGATGCGGGAGGCCTCGTGATCGCGACCGATCAGGCGGCCGCCCGCGCGTACGCCCAGATCCTCACCGACCTCACGGGAACCCCGCCCACCGTCGTCCTCTCCGACGACGCGGGGTCGGGGGAGCGCATCACCAAGTTCGCGGAGGGGACCCAACGGTGGATGGTCGCCGTGCGCATGGTGTCGGAGGGCGTCGACGTGCCACGGCTCTGCGTCGGCGTGTACGCGACGAGCGCCTCGACGCCGCTCTACTTCGCGCAGGCGATCGGCCGCTTCGTGCGGGCGCGACGCCGAGGCGAGCTGGCGACCGTCTTCCTGCCGAGCGTTCCCGTCCTGCTGCGGTTGGGGTCGGAGCTGGAACGCGAGCGCGACCACGCCCTCGACCGTGAGACGTCCGACGACGCGCTGCTCGACGACTCCCTCGTCGACGACGCGAACCGTCAAGAGGAGACGTCAGCGGAACTCGCCGACGAGTTCGAATGGGAAGCGCTCGCCTCGATCGCCACCTTCGAGAAGGCCCTGTTCGACGGCGAAGAGTACGGCGCACTCGCAACCCCCGGAAGCGCCGAGGAGTGGGACTTCATCGGCATCCCGGGCCTCCTCGAACCGGAGCAGGTCTCCGAACTCCTCAAGCACCGGCAGCAGCGACAGGCCCGCCGCGGTGAAGACCGCAAGGAGCGGGGAGAGGTCGAGACCCAGCCCCAGCCGCTGCACCGCACACTGACCGAGCAGCGACGGCTGCTGAACAGCCTCGTCAGCATCCACGCCCGCGGAACCGGGCAGACGCATGCGCAGGTGCACGCCGAGGTCCGCCGCATGACGGGAGGCCCCGAAGTCGCGCGCTGCACCGTCGCACAGCTGCAGGCGCGTATCGACCTGCTGCGCAAGCGCCTCGGATCCGCCTGACCCCGATCGGCATCACGGAGGCGTGATCGGCAGCCGGTAGCGTTGTGGGCATGTCCCACACCCTCGAGTCGCTGCGTGCGGAGTACGACGCCCTGCGCGCCCGCGGCCTCTCGCTCGACCTCACCCGCGGCAAGCCCTCGGCGGCTCAGCTCGACCTCTCGGCAGCCCTGCTGAACCTCGATCTCGGCGACGACTACCGCGATGCCGCCGGCACGGACCTCCGCAACTACGGCGGAACCGACGGTGTGCCCGAGCTGCGCGAGATCTTCGGCGAACTCCTCGGCATCCCCACCGCACAGTTGCTCGCGGGCAACAACGCGAGCCTCACGACCATGCACGACGTCGTCGTCCATGCCCTGCTGCACGGCGTCGGAGGGAGCACGCCGTGGGCCGGCCAGGAGGTCGCGTTCCTCTGCCCCTCACCCGGGTACGACCGCCACTTCGCCATCACGCAGGCGCTCGGCATCCGGATGATCGCGATCCCGTACCTCGAAGACGGCTCGCTCGACCTCGCATCGATCGAACGGCACCTCGCCGACCCGCACGTGCGCGGCATGTGGGTCGTGCCGCAGTACGCGAACCCGACCGGAGCCTCGATCGATGAGGCGACCGCACGCGCGCTCGCCTCCATGCCCGCTGCCGCGCCCGACTTCCGCGTGTTCTGGGACAACGCCTACGCGATCCACCACCTCACCTCGGACGAGCCCACCCCGCTCGACATCCTCGGCTTCGCCGCCGAAGCGGGGCACCCGGACCGCTTCTTCGTCTTCGCCTCCACCTCGAAGGTCACCCACGCCGGAGCCGGCGTCGCATTCTTCGCGTCGAGTCCGGCGAACATCGCCTGGTACCGCAAACACTCCTCGGTGCAGACGATCGGCCCCGACAAGCTGAACCAGTGGCGTCACGCACGCTTCTTCGGCGATGCAGAGGGCGTGCGTGAGCACATGCGGCGGCACCGCGAGCTCCTCGCGCCGAAGTTCGCGCTCGTCGACCGCATCCTCACCGAACGACTCACCGGCCACGCCACGTGGACCTCGCCCACGGGCGGCTACTTCGTCACTCTGACCGCCCCTGCCCGAACGGCGACGCGCGCCGTCGAGTTGGCGAAGTCGATCGGCGTCGCGGTCACCCCCGCCGGCGCCGCATTCCCCTACGGGGACGACCCGCACGACAGCGTCATCCGCATCGCTCCGAGCATGCCGACCGAGGCCGATCTCGGCGATGCCATCGAAGCGTTGTGCGTCTGCGTGCTGCTGGCGGAGGCGGAGCTCGCTGTCTCGAACCGCTGACCTCAGCGGAAATCTCGCGAGCGGTGCTGCACACCGGCACGCAGCGGCTCGATCGCGTCGGCGAGCACGTTGACGACCCCCTCCGGAGATCGCTCGAGGATGCCGCGCACGATGACGGCAGGTTCGTCTCGGGCGACCCTGCGGTGACGTGCCCAGAACCCGGCACCGCAGATCACGTTCACCAGTCCGGTCTCGTCTTCCAGGTTCATGAACGTGATCCCGGATGCGGTCGCCGGGCGCTGCCGATGGGTGACGAGACCCGCGACCTCGATACGGCGCCCGTTCTCTGCATCGCGAAGCGACGCGGCGGCGAGCACGCCACGATCCGCGAGCCCCGGACGCAGGTGCCGCACCGGGTGGTCGTCGGGCGAGATGCCGGTGGCCCACAGGTCGGCGGCGAGCGTCTCGAACGCTGTCGGGTCGGTGAAGAGCGGCGGCTGCACCGTGACGACCGTGCCGGCGAGGAACTCGGCTCGATCCTGGGCGGCAGCGCCGGCCCGCCACAACGCCTCACGTGAGCTGAGGCCGAAGGGCTCGAACGCTCCTGCCGTCGCGAGCGCTTCGAGCTGGGCCGTCGTGAGACCCACCCGGCGCACCAGATCCTCCATGTCGCGGAAGCCGCCCGCGGCATCCCGTGCCTCGACGATCCGAGCTGCGAGCGGCGCGCCGATACCGCGAACGGCGGCGAGGCCGAGCCGTACCGCGACACCGTCGTCTCTGCGGTGCTCGCGGGAGGCATCCGGTGCCGTCGCATCGAAGGCTCCCGGGTCGCTCTGGTGCCTGTCGGCGCAGGAGACGAGCCCGGTGGGAGCAGGAACGGCGCCCTCGTCGATCTGCTCGAGCTGCGCATCCGCCCCCGACCGCAGGATGTCGGGTCGCCGCACCTGCACCCCGTGCCGCTTCGCATCGGCGGCGAGCGACGCGGGGGAGTAGAACCCCATCGGCTGGGCGCGCAGCAGGCCTGCGAGGAAGGCCGCGGGGTAGTGCAGCTTGATCCAGGAGCTGGCGTAGACGAGCAGAGCGAACGAGAGCGAATGGCTCTCGGCGAACCCGAAGTTCGCGAAGGCCTGGATCTTGGCGTAGATGTCGTCGGCCGCGGCCCCGGTGAGGCCGTTCTCGGCCATCCCCGCGTACAGCTTCTCGCGCAGCGACTCGATGCGCTCGTGCCCGCGCTTGGAGCCCATCGCCCGTCTCAGCAGATCCGCATCCTCGCCGGAGCAGTTGCCGACCGCCATCGCCATCTGCATGAGCTGCTCCTGGAACACCGGCACACCCAGCGTGCGCTCGAGCGGCTCGATGAGCTTCGGATGCGCGTACTCGACCGGATCCTTTCCGAGTTTGCGGCGCACGAAGGGGTGCACCGCACCGCCCTGAATGGGCCCGGGACGCACGAGCGCGATCTGTACGACGAGGTCGTAGAACCGCCGGGGCTGGAGTCGCGGCAGCAACCCCATCTGCGCACGCGACTCCACCTGGAAGACCCCGATCGAGTCGGCCCTGCAGAGCATGTCGTAGACGGCGGGTTCCTCCTTCGGCAGCGACTGCAGCGTCCACTGCTCACCTGTGGCCTCCTGGATGAGGTCGAAGCAGTGCTGCAGCGCCGCGAGCATGCCGAGCCCCAGCAGGTCGAACTTCACGAGCCCCATCCATGCGGCGTCGTCTTTGTCCCACTGGATGACGGTGCGGTCCTGCATGCGGGCGTGCTCGATCGGCACGACCTCGCCGACGGGCCGATCGGTGAGCACCATGCCGCCCGAGTGGATACCGAGATGACGGGGGGCTTTCAGCAGCTCTCCCGCGAGCGCGAGGACGGGTGCGGGGATGTCGGTGTCGGCGGTGGCCGCCGCGTCGAGGGTCCAGGAATGGTGATCGACCTGCTTCGACCAGGCATCTTGCTGCCCCGGGCTGTACCCGAGGGCTTTCGCCATGTCGCGCACCGCGTTCTTGGGGCGGTACTGGATGACGTTCGCCACCTGTGCCGCGTTGCGGCGTCCGTACTTCGCGAAAACCCACTGGATCACCTCTTCCCTGCGGTCCGAGTCGAAGTCGACGTCGATGTCGGGTTCCTCGTCGCGCAGGCTCGAGAGGAAGCGCTCGAAGGGCAGGCGGTAACCGATCGCGTCGACGGCGGTGATGCCGAGGAGGTAGCAGATGGCCGAATTGGCTGCGGAACCGCGCCCCTGGCAGAGGATGCCGCGGCTGCGGGCGAAGGCGACGATGTCGTGCACGATGAGGAAGTAGCCGGGGAAATCCTTCTTCTCGATCACCTCGAGCTCCGCCTCGATGCGGGCACGTCCCGCGTCGTCGAGGTCGGGGTAGCGCTCCGGCACGCCCGCCCACACCAGCTCACGCAGGTACGACATGGGCGTGTGCCCCTGTGGCACCTGCTGCTTGGGGAGTGCGGGCTTCGCCCGGCGCAGCGGAAAGGCCAGTTCGGCGGCGAGTTCGAGCCCGTGCTCGATCGCACCCGGGTACCGCGCGAATCGTGCGCGCATCTCACGACCCGAGCGCAGGTGGGCGGCGCCCGTCGAGGGAAGCCACCCGTCGAGCTCGTCGAGGCTGCGGTGGGCACGCACCGCCGCCATCGCAGCGGCGAGATGGCGACGGTCGGGGGTCGCGTAGTGCACGTTGCCGCTCGCGAGCACCGGCAGGCCACGGGATGCGGCGAGAGCCGCGAGGACGTCGTTGCGGTCGGTGTCGAGCGGGTCGCCGTGGTCGATGAGCTCGACGTGCACCGCCTCGCGACCGAACAGCTCGATGAGCCCGTCGAGGGCGCGCCCGGCGGCTTCCGGTCCACCCTCCTGCAGTGCGCGACGAACCGCGCCCTTGCGGCAGCCGGTGAGAACCGCCCAGTGGCCTCCAGCAGCCGAGGCGAGCTCCTCGAGCTCGTACACCGGCCGCCCCTTCTCGCCCCCGCGGAGATTCGCCTCGGTGAGGGCGGACGCCAGCCGGTGGTACCCCTCGGCGCCGCGCGCGAGCACCACCAGGTGGCTGCCCTCCGGATCGGGTTCGCCGTTCTGCGGACCGGGCAGCCCCAGTGAGAGCTCGGCCCCGAACACCGTCTTCACGCTCGAGGTCTCTGCCGCCTCGGCGAACCGCACGAGACCGGCGAAGGTGTCGTGGTCGACGAGTGCGAGAGCGCTCAGCCCGAGGCGCTCGGCCTCTTCGAGCAGCTCCTCGGGCGAGGAGGCCCCGTCGAGGAAGCTGAAGCTCGAGTGGGCGTGCAGTTCGGCGTAGGGGAGCGCATCCGGATCGCGGATGACGCCCGCGGGCGGCAGATACGGCCCGCGCTTGCGCGAGAACGCCGGCCCGTCGCCTCCATCGCGGCCCTGCTCGTCTTCCGGACGCCGACCCGACAGGGTGCGTTCGAACTCGGCCCAGGGGACCGGCGGGTTGCTCCAGCCCATCAGTCGTACCGGCCTTCCGCCCACCAACCCTCGGCGTCGAGCACGAGCAACCACGCGCATCCGCTCGCATCGACCGCCTGCACGCGATGCGCGACACGGACGGATGCGGGATCCCACCAGCGCTCCTCGAGCGGCCAGGGGCCCGCCCAGGCCGTGAGCTCTCGACGGGTGCCGGTCTGCGACACGATGACCGCCGGAGCCCCGCTCACGAGACCTCGTTCGTCGACGGTGACGGTGCGGCCGTGCACATCTTCGACCTTCAGCGGTCGGGGCACCTCGTAGACGGTCGTCGGCGGGGGATCGGGCAGAGCCCCCGGCCACGGATGCGCCCGCTCGCGTGTCACGACGGCGCGGTCGCCCCACGGCACGAGCGCCTGCCGGTCGGCCGGTCGGCGGCCGCCGGTGAGCCGCGGCACGAGCACGCCCCGATGGCCGAGCATGCCCTGCACCCTGGAGAGAGCCGAATGCACCCGCTCGTCGGGCCCTGTGCCCCATAGCCCGCTCTCGTGCACGTGCACCGGGTCGACCGCTTCGGGGCTCACCCGGACCCGCACGACACCCGAACGGAGCGTGTCGGTGGCCTGGAGCTGCCAACGCACCCGATCGACCACCTCGGCGGAGGAGAAGGACCGCGGGTGCAGCCAGACCCGCTCGTCGCATTCGCCCCGGTCTCCGTGCAGTTCCACCCGCAACGCCGTGCAGACGAGTCGTGCGCCGAGCAGTTCGCGCACGAAGTCGTCGCACGCGGCGCGTACCCCGAAGGCGATCTCGTCGACCCGCTCGACCGCGGGTTCGAAATCGATGACCGCGTCGATGTCGCGCGGGGGGATGCGGGGTGTTGCGGGCCTCGGGTCGCTGCCTCGGGCGAGGGCGTGCAGCCGGGCGCCGAGAGGCCCGAAGCGGCCCGCCACATCGCCGGGATCGAGTGCTGCGAAGGCGGAGAGGGTGCGGATGCCCAACCGCGGCAGCAGCGCGGCCAGCTCGGGGTCGCCGAGGGCCGCGACGGGCAACGGCCCGAGGAAGGCGGCAGTCGACTCGCTCGGCACGATGCGCACCGGATCAGCAGGAGTACCGGAGTGGGCCGCGAGTTCGGCGGCGAACAACCCCACGGCCACCCCGACCCGCGCATCCGCGGCGTCGTGCTCGGCCGCGATCCCGGCGACCGTGCGTGCCGCCGCCACCTCGCTGCCGTAGTACCGCGCGGGCCCGCGCGCACGAATCGCCGCCACCCCGGGACGCAGCGGATGCCAGCCGGGCAGCGCCTGCTCGAGGGCGGCGAGGACCGGCTCGAAGGCACGGACCGCGACCGCGGGATCTTCACGCAGGACCCGCAGCCCGGGGCATCGCCCCTGAGCTTCGCGCTGGCGCATCCCGACGCGGACGCCCTCGGCCCGTGCCGCAGGGGAGCAGGCGACCACGGCACCCTTCGTGACGAGCGCGACCGGTGCGTTCTCTGCCACCCGCACAGCCCGCGCCTGGGCTCGCACCGACCAGTCGGGCAGGTGCAGCACGAGGAGCCGGGGAGCGGATGCGGTCATACCCCATTCTCGAACACATGTTCGAGAGAGTCAAACGGCTCAGCCGACGATCTCGACCTCGGCGACGACCGTCTCTCCGGGCTCGATCCCTTCCGCCAGGCGGATCCGCCGACCCACCACGAGGCTGTAGGCGCCCGACGAACCGGGGAAGATCGAGGTCGACCACGAGGTGCCCCCGATCCGCGCGACCACCTTCACCGCGCCGAAGCCCGCCCGCGGCAGGGCGTCCGCCCATTCGTGGATCTCTGCGGAGTCGACGAGGGGGAGTTCGACGAAGTACCAGTCGTCGCGCACGCGGGCCTCCCAGCGGCGCACCTCCGATTCGAAGCGGTAGCGCATGTCGGCAGCCTAGGCGGGGCCTCAGGCGCCGCGCTCGAGCGAGCGGAGGGGAACGGCGGCGTCTGCCTCCCCGATGATCCGGGATGCGACGGGCACCACCGCGCCCGCCGCATCCGGCAACCACAGCCGACGCGACCGGGTGCGCCCCTGCCAGGCGGGAGAGCTCGAGGCGACCGTCACCTGACGCGCGCGCAGGTGGCCGAATCCCGAACCGAGCCCCGCCCAGTCGCTCTCGGCGACCACCAGCCGCGCCTGCGCACGCGGCCAGCTCGTCATCGACACCAGGACCGCCTCACGCTGTCGCAGGCGGGCGGCGAGCCTGTTCGCCGCCGCCTCGCCCACCCTGGCGCGCGCAGGCGGCTGCACGAGCACGACGGCGACCGCATCGACGAGAGCCGAGACGACCGCGAACCACTGGTCGCCCGGATGCGGCACGAGCACGAGGCGGTCGAGGTCGATACCCGCAGCCGCGGCGGCCTCGACGCCCAGATCGGGGACGCCGACGATCGCGACCCACGCGCCGGCCCTGCTGGGTTCACGCAGAAGCTCCAGCGCGAGCGCCGTCGACCCCTCGACGACGTAGCCGTCTCCTGCGACGAGCGCTCCCTGTGGGAGCAGTTCGGCGAGGGCCGCCGAGGTGGGGAGCGTGCGCGTGTCGAGCCGGGTGCGCTGCATACCCCGGATGCGCTCCTGCAGCGCGTGGATCTCCTCCGCGCGCGAAGCCTGCTCGAACATGCATTCGAGTTTACGCCAGGCCTCCGACTACAGCCCGAACTCCAACGACGAGACCCAGGCGAACACGACGAAGGCGACCACGTTCACCACGACGGTGACCCAGAAGACCACCTGGAAGCTCACCTTGACGGTCTTGTGGCGGAAGACCTGCTGCGCCACGATCGCGCCCGGCCAGCCGCCCGCCAGGCCCAGCGCGAGCAGTGAGCCCTCGGCGACACGCCAACCAGAGGATGCGGCTGCCCGCTTGTCGAGGGCGTAGGCCACGAAGGTCACGATCGACATGCCCCCGTAGAGCACCACCACCCAGAAGGGCAGCGGGATCACGAACAGCCACACCAGCGCGAAGATCGCGGCGAAACCGGCCACGGCGATGTAGCTGAGCCTGCCGGTGTGATGAGACGGCGTCAGCACACGCTTGCGCTGCCGGGCGGGTGAACTCACGGCCGCCGACGCGCCCGCCCGCGACACCAGCTCAGCGCGGGAGGCACGCGGCTTGCCGTCGGGGGAGAACTCCAGCACGTACCCCACATCGTCGCCTTCGACCGGCCGTGGGGCGTCGTCGGAGAACGCCGAGATGTGCACGAACACGTCGGGACCCCCGACCGACGGTGCGACGAAGCCGAAGCCGCGTTCATCGTTCCAGGTCGTCAATTCGCCTGTCATACGCACGGGGCCGGGTTTCATCTTGCAGAGGATGCTACGTCGGCTCCCGGCGGATCGGCAGGGCGGCGCGGCGCGCCGCGTACCCCGAGTCCGGGGGCGCACCCGTCTGTCTGCCCTCGCTCGCGGGGTGCCGCGGGAGGCACGACAGTGGTCGCCGAGGGGGAGACGACGAAGGCCCCGGATGAGATCCGGGGCCTTCGTGACTCGCGTGCGCGAGGGGGGACTTGAACCCCCACGCCCTTTCGGGCACTAGCACCTCAAGCTAGCGCGTCTGCCATTTCCGCCACCCGCGCGAGTCCGATCCTCTGTGAGGAGGACCGAGGATAGACATTAGCACGGACTGCGGGTGCCCTCGTGCGCAGCGAGGCTCCGTGCGGGGCGTCTCCCTCGCGCTCGTGTTCGGCCTGCCGGAGCCGCGGGCCGGGCAGCGCATCCGACGCGGACGCTAGCGTTAGGGGATGGACGGCCAACTCGAGGACACCGCCCGCATCGCCCGAGACCTCATCCGTTTCGACACCACGAACTGGGGCGGCGGGCGCGCGAAGGGCGAGACGGAGGCGGCCGAGTACGTCGAAGCGCAGCTGCGCGACCTCGGTCTCGCACCGCAGCTGATCGACGCGGCGCCGAACCGCACGAGCGTCATCGCCCGCGTCGAAGGCGTCGATCCCACGCGGCCCGCACTCGTCGTGCACGGTCACCTCGACGTCGTCCCCGCCGACCCGGCCAACTGGAGCGTCGACCCGTTCGCCGGCGAGATCCGCGACGGCATGCTGTGGGGCCGTGGTGCGGTCGACATGAAGGACATGGACGCCATGATCCTCACGAGCCTGGGCGACATCCTGCGTTCCGGTCGCCGCCCGGCGCGAGACCTCGTCGTCGCGTTCTTCTCGGATGAGGAGAACGGGGGAGTGTTCGGGTCGCACCACCTGGTCACCCACCATCCGGAGCTCTTCGCGGGTGCGACCGAGGCGATCAGCGAGGTGGGCGGCTACTCCGTCGATCTCGCCGGCCGGCGCGCGTACCTGCTGCAGACGGGAGAGAAGGCTCTCGTCTGGATCCGGCTGGTCTCGCGAGGCGTCGCCGCGCACGGCTCGCGCGTCATCCGCGACAACGCGATCACGAAGCTGGCGGAGGCGGTGGCACGGATCGGCCGGCACGAGTGGCCGGTGCAGCTCGGGTCGACGACGAGCGCGATGCTCGACGGCGTCCGGCGCCTCCTCGACGCGTCCCCCGACGAAGACCCGGTGGCTCTCATCGAACGCACCGGCGTCGCCGCCGGCTTCCTGCGCTCCACGGTACGGACCACCTCGAACCCGACCTTGCTCGAGGCGGGATACAAGCACAACGTGATCCCGGATCGCGCCGAGGCGCTCGTCGACGTGCGCCCGTTCGCCGGGCAGGAGGAGGCGGTGCTCGACGAGCTCCGGCAGCTCGCGGGACCCGACGTCGAGATCGAGATCGTGCATCACGACGTCGGGCTCGAGAACCCCTTCGAGGGCCCGCTCGTCGAGAAGATGGTCGCTGCTCTGAAGCACCACGACCCCGAGGCCGAAGTGCTTCCGTACCTGCTCTCCGGCGGCACCGACAACAAGGCGCTCAGCCAGCTCGGCATCGCCGGCTACGGGTTCGCGCCGCTCAAGCTGGGGCCCGGTCTCGACTTCCCGGCGATGTTCCACGGGGTCGACGAGCGCGTCCCGCTGGAGGCGCTCGCCTTCGGCCGCGCCGTGCTCACCGAGCTGCTGCTCGAGGCCTGATCATCCGCAGGTCGGACGCCGACCCGCTCAGGGCCTGACAGAATCGACCCCCGTGGACTTCCTCGAAGCGATCATCCTCGGCCTCGTTCAGGGCCTCACCGAGTTCCTGCCGATCTCGTCGAGCGCGCACCTGCGCATCCTCGGCGACGTCGCCGGGTGGGGCGACCCCGGTGCGACCTTCACCGCGATCACGCAACTCGGCACCGAGACGGCGGTGCTGATCTACTTCTGGAAGGACATCACTCGCATCATCGGCAAGTGGTTCCGGTCGCTCGGCTCGAGCGGGGGCAAGCGTTCCGCGGGCGTGCAGAAGGGCGACCCGGATGTGCGGATGGGGTGGCTCATCATCATCGGCACCGTGCCGATCGTGCTCGCCGGCTTCTTCCTGCAGGATCTGGTCCGCGGCGCCCTGCGGTCGCTGTGGATCGTCGCCGTCGTGCTCATCGTGTTCGGCATCCTGCTGTGGCTCGCCGACTGGCTGGGCCGCAAGACGAAGGAGCTCGACCACCTCTCATACCGCGACGGCATCCTCATCGGCCTGGCGCAGATGCTCGCCCTCATCCCCGGCGTGAGCCGTTCGGGTGCCTCGATCAGCGCCGGCCTCGCCCTCGGCTACACCCGCACCTCCGCGGCACGGTTCGCCTTCCTGCTCGCCGTGCCGGCCGTCTTCGGCAGCGGCCTGTACGAGCTGTACACGGCGCTGAGCTGCACGCCCGAAGAGGATCCGCTGTGCGGTCAGGGCTACGGGATGGCGGAGACGATCGTCGCCACGGTCGTCGCCTTCGCCGTCGGATACGCGATCATCGCGTTCCTGATGCGCTACCTCTCGAAGGGCTCGTTCCTGCCGTTCGTGATCTACCGTCTCGCGCTCGGCGGCACGCTCATCGTGCTGCTGGCCACCGGTGTGCTGCAGCCGTAGGTCCTGCGTGCTGACCCGCTAGGAGCTAGGGCGCGGGCGGCTGGTCGCCGTCGCGCTTGCGCAGGTACTTCTCGAACTCCTCGGCGATCGCGTCGCCCGACGCCTCGGGGGAGTCGACCGTGTCGCGGGCCTGCTCGAGCTGCTCGATGTAGGCGGACATGTCGTCATCGTCGCTGGCGAGGGCGTCGATGCCCTTCTCCCAGGCGTCGGCGTCCTCCACGAGCGAGCCGCGGTCCACCTCGACGTCGATGAAGTCCTCGAGGCGCTCGATGAGCGCGAGCGTCGCCTTCGGGGAGGGGGCGTTGTGCACGTAGTGCGGCACGGACGCCCAGATCGACACGGTCGGGATCCCGGCACGTTCGACCGCATCCGCGAGCACCGAGATGATGCCGACAGGCCCCTCGTAGCTGGAGCGCTCGAGGTCGAACGTGTCGCGGACGGATGCGTTCTCGCTCGAGGCGAAGACCGAGATGGGCCGCGTGTGGGGCACGTCGGCGAGCATCGCGCCGAGGAAGACGACCCGCTCGATGCCGGCGACGGAGATCGCGTCGAGCACCTCCTCGGCGAAGGTCTTCCATCCCCGTGACGGCTCGGTGCCGAGCAGCACGTGGACGCCCTCCGAGCGGTCTTCGGTGCCGGACAGCACGACGTTCGGCCAGGCGAGCACCCGCTCGCCGTTCTCGTCGATGGCGATCATGGGGCGGTTGAACTGGTAGTCGAAGTAGTCCTCGGGCTCGACCTCGACGATCGTGACGAGCTCCAACTGGTCGCGCAGGGTCCTGACGGCGGTCGACGCGGCCTCGCCGGCGTCGTTCCACCCCTCGAAGGCGACGACGAGCGTCGAGCCGCCCTGGCCCCAGTCGTCGCCTGCCTTCGTCACCACTCCACCTCTCCGCCCGCCCGGGCGTCCCTCCCAGGATAGGACCGCGCCCGTAGACTTGCCGGTCGTGACCACTTCGCCCCCCGCATCCGTGTCCGCCGACCTGCGGATCGCCGCGGTCCTCTGGGACATGGACGGCACCCTCGTCGACACCGAGCCCTACTGGATGGTCGCCGAGCAGGAGCTCGTCGCGAGCTGGGGCGGCGTCTGGACCCACGAGGACGGGCTGCAGCTGGTCGGGCAGGGGCTCTGGGAGTCCGCGCTGGTGTTTCAGTCGCGCGGCGTGGGCCTCTCCGAGCAGGAGATCATCGACGCGCTCACCGACCGCGTGCTCGAGCAGATCGCCGAGCACGTGCCGTGGCGCCCCGGTGCACGCGAACTGCTCGCGGAGGTGCGCGACGCCGGCATCCCGACCGCGCTCGTCACGATGTCGATCAGGCGCATGGCCGACCGCATCGCATCCGCCCTGGAACTCGAGCTCGACGGTCCCGCGTTCGACGTGGTCGTCGCCGGCGACGAGGTGGAGCGGCCGAAGCCCCACCCCGACCCGTACCTGCGCGCCGCCGAGCTCCTCGCCGTCGACATCCGCCACTGCGCCGCGATCGAGGACTCGGAGCCGGGGGTCGCATCCGCGGTCGCCTCCGGTGCCACGTCGTTCGCGGTGCCGTTCCACGTGCCGCTGCCTCCGAGCCCCGCGTACGCGCTGCTCGAGAACGGGCTCGAGGGCATCGGGCTCGCCGAGCTCCTCTCCGTGCACGCGGCTCGCACGTCAGGTGGCGCCCGATGAGCGTCTTCTCACCCGGCGAGCGCGTTCAGCTGACCGGCCCGAAGGGCCGCCTGCACACGATCACCCTCGAGCACGGCAAGCAGTTCCACACGCACCGCGGCGTGCTCGAGCACGACGCCCTCATCGGCCTGCACGACGGCTCGGTCGTGAAGGCCAGCAACGGCGACAGCTACCTGGCGCTGCGGCCGCTGCTGTCCGATTTCGTGATGTCGATGCCGCGCGGGGCCGCCATCATCTATCCGAAGGACGCCGCGCAGATCCTCGGGATCGCCGACATCTTCCCCGGGGCGACGGTCGTCGAGGCGGGCGTGGGCTCTGGTGCCCTCTCGCTGTGGCTGCTGCGCGCGGTCGGCTCCGAGGGGCGCCTGCTGTCGTTCGAGCGTCGCGAGGAGTTCGCATCCGTCGCCCGCAACAACGTGACCGCGTTCCTCGGGCGCACGCCCGAGAACTGGTCGATCGGCATCGGCGACCTGGCCGAAGTGCTCCCGGATGCGGTGGAGCCGGGAACCGTCGATCGGGTCGTGCTCGACATGCTGGCGCCGTGGGAGTGCCTCGACTCGGTCTCGGAGGCGCTCGCGCCGGGCGGCGTGCTGGTCTGTTACGTCGCGACGGCCACGCAGCTCTCGCGTGTGGCGGAGGCGATCCGCGCGACGGGTCTCTACACCGAGCCGAGCTCCACCGAGACGCTGGTGCGCGGATGGCACGTCGAGGGGCTCGCGGTCCGCCCCGATCACCGCATGGTGGCGCACACCGCGTTCCTCATCGCCGCCCGGCGCCTCGCGCCTGGAGCGGTGCTGCCGAAGCCCCCTCGCCGCGCCTCGAAGTCCGACTACGACGACGAGGACGTCGAGCTGTGGACGCCGGGCGCGCTCGGTGTGCGCGACAAGACGGACAAGCGGGTCCGCCGGGTGGTCCGCGACTCCCAGCAGCTCGCAGATCGCACCACCAACCCGATGCCGGCCGACGAGTCCGAACCGCCCGCGTCGGAACAGTAGACTCGACACGCCTCGTGCATCCCCTCCTGACGACCGCGCGCGGTCCGTCGGGACCGCGCCCGTAACGAAAGAAGAATCCGTGCGCCGCATCCCCGCGCTTGTCAGCACCGCCGCGCTCGCGACGGTGCTCGCCGCCTCCCTCGTGGGCTGCTCGGGTCCGTCGACCGACGTCGACTCCTGCACCCCGCTGTTCACGCCGGGAGACGCCTCGTCGCTCGTCGAGGCGACGGGCGAGGTCGGTTCGGCGCCGAAGGTCGACTTCCCGGCGCCGCTGGTGTCGAAGACGCCCGAGCGTTCGGTGCTCGAGGACGGTTCCGGCATCGTCGCGACGACGGGCATGACCGTCGACTTCGACGCGTCGATCTTCGACGCGACCTCGGGCGAGCAGCTGCTGGCCACCAAGTACGACGGATCGCAGGGCGTGCGGTACCGCGCAGGCGCCTCGACCTCTGCCGACGCCGAACCCGGGTCGCTCGCCGACGCCCTCGTGTGCGCCCAGGCGGATCAGCGCATCGCGGTCACCTCGACCGTGCTCGAGTCGGGCCTCGACTTCTCCTCGGTCGGTCTCGGCGACGACGACACGGTCGTGTTCGTGGTCGACGTCCAGGCCGTGTACCTCGCGAAGGCCGACGGCGTGAACCAGCTGCCGCAGGACGGCATGCCCAACGTGGTCACCGCACCGGATGGCACCCCCGGCATCACCCTGCCCGCGGGCGACCCGCCGTCGACCACCCGCGAGGCGACCATCAAGGCCGGCTCGGGAGCGGCTCTCGCCGACGGCGACAACGCCGTGATCAACCTCTCGATCTGGGTCTGGCCGACCGACGGCTCCGACATCGCGCAGCCGTACACCTCCTGGGGCAAGACTCCGGTGACGCAGCCCGTCGCCGAAGACCCGACGGGCCAGGCCGGCGTGCCGAAGGGCGTGTACGAGGCGCTCGTGGGCGCCAAGGTCGGTTCGCAGGTGCTGGTGGTCGTGGCCCCCGACGACTCGTTCTCCGACGGAGCATGGCCGTCGGGCACGAAGGCGGGCGACACGCTCGTGTACGTGATCGACGTCCTCGGCATCCAGCAGCTCGACAAGAAGTAGGCCGACACGAGCACGAAACCCGCCGCCGTGCCGGTCCCCGTCGAGGACCGGCTGTTCAGCCTCGTGCTGGCGCTGCTCGCCACCGAGCCCGGGCTGACGAAGGCGGAGATCCTGTCGAGCGTGCGCGGCTACGCGCAGCGCTATGCGCCGGGAGGCGACAACGCCAACCTCGAGCGGCAGTTCGAACGCGACAAGGACGACATCCGCGAACTCGGGGTGCCCCTCGAGACGATCGAGCCGCTCGGAGAGCCGGGCGACAACCACAATCTGCGCTACCGCATCCCGAAGGGCGCGTACGACCTCCCCGAGGACGTGCGCTTCACCTCCGACGAGATCGCACTGCTCAACCTCGCGGGGATGGTGTGGCGCGAGGGTTCGCTCAACGCCGAGTCGCGGAGGGCGCTCGTGAAACTGCGGGCCCTCGGCATCGCCGCCGACGAGCCCGTGCTGGGGTACGCGCCCCGGCTGCGGTTGCGCGATGCCGCCTTCGAGCCTCTGAACCAGGCGATCGACCGGCGGCAGATCGTGCGGTTCGCCTATCTGAAGCCCGGCGAGGTCCGTGCGCGCGAGCGCGAGGTCATCCCTCTGGCGCTCGTGCAGTACGACGGCCGCTGGCACCTCTCCGCCGAGGAGGTCGCGACCGGCGACGGCAAGACCTTCCTGTTGCGGCGGATCGTCGGCAAGGTCACGGCAGGGAAGCCCGCCCCGGTGCGCCACGGCGACCACAAGGCACGCGCCCTCACAGGCCTGGAGGCGGTCTGGGAGGCGGGCGTCGCCGACCTCGAGGTGCACGCGGGGTCGGATGCGGCCCTCCGTCTCGCACACCGCCGCGGCACCATCGAGACGGCCCCCGGCATCCTCCGTGTGCACTACGTCGACTTGGCGATCCTGGCCGACGAGCTCGCCGGATTCGGCCCCGAGGTGCTGGTGCTCGGCCCGCCTGCGCTGCGCGACGCGGTCGTGGATCGGTTGAAGGCGACGGTGACGGACCATGGCTGACAAGCGTCACCGCGTCCCTTCGCGGTCGGTTCCGCCGCCCCAGGCGCGCGACAAGCTCGCGTTCCTGCTCGCGCTCGTCCCGTGGCTGCTCGAGCACGATCGCGTGAGTGTGCAGGACGCGGCTGCCCATTTCGGCGTCACCGAGGACGAGATCCGCGCCTCGGTGTCGCTCGTCGCCCTGAGCGGCGTTCCCGGCTCCACCTCGACGTACCAGCACGAGGACCTGTTCGACATCGACTGGGACGCCTTCGAGCAGGACGACGAGATCGCCATCACCCAGCACGTGGGCATCGACGACGCTCCGAGGCTCTCGGCTCGTGAGGCGGCAGCCCTCATCGCCGGGCTCCAGTACCTCCAGGCGCTCCCCGAGAACGCCGACAGCGCCGCGCTGAAGACCCTGGTGGCGAAGCTGTCCCGCGGCGCCTCGGCCGAGCCGACGCAGTTGGCCGTCGCCGGCGGGGGAGAGGACGACGTACTGCTGCTCGTGCGGCGGGCGGTCGCCGACGGCCATCGGGTGCGGTTCGCCTACCTCAACTCGCGCGGAGAGCGCGAGGAGCGCGACGTCGACCCGCTGCGCGTCGAGTCGATCGACGCCGACTGGTACCTGCGCGGATGGTGCCACCTCAGGAAGGCGCTGCGCACGTTCCGATTCGACCGGATGAGCGACGTGCAGCTCACCGAGCTGCCCATCGAGCACACGGCGGCCGAGGTGCAGCTTCCCGACACCCTGTTCGAGCCCTCCGACGAGGACCTCGAGGTGACGATCGAGGCATCTCCCGAGGTGATCGGCCTTCTGGCCGACTACATCCCGGATGGCGCGCTCACCAGCGAGGTGGGCGACCGCATCCGCACCACGCTGCGCGTCTCGCACTACCACGGGCTCAAGCGGCTCATCGCGGGGATGCCCGGCACGGTGCGCGTCGTGGCCCCCGAGCAGGCCCGTCGAGCGGTCGCGGAGTGGGCCGCGGCAGGCGCTGCACGGTACGCGTAGACTGAGCGCACCTTCACGCACGACGACGGGAACGAAAATGGGCATCTTCGGCAACGCTTTCGGGTGGCCTCACCTGGTGGTCATCCTCGTCGTGGTCCTGCTGTTGTTCGGGGCGACGAAGCTCCCCGCCCTCGCCAAGGGCGTCGGTCAGTCGGTCAAGATCTTCCGCAAGGAGATGAAGACCGACGAAGACGGCAATCCGATCGACACCGCAGCGAAGTCCGAAGCTGCGACGGGCGAGGCCACGGAGTCGGCGAAGCCCGTCGACACGGCGAGCAAGCCCGTCGACAAGCCGTAGCCGCCGTGGCCGAGAACTCGGCCCGCGAGGATCGTCGGCGCGCGAAAGCCTCGCGCGGCAAGAACCCGGAGCGGCGCATGTCGCTCGCGGAACACCTGATCGAGCTGCGCAAGCGTCTGACGCGTGCGGCGATCGCGGTCGTCATCGGCACGATCATCGGCTGGATGCTGTACGACCTCACCTGGCTCGGCGATCTGTTGAACCCGGTCATCCCGGGGGCCGCCGATGCGCTCGACGGCCGCGGCACGTGGGCGGCGATCAGTGAACCCGTCATGCGCATCGCCGAGGCGAAGGGCGCCGACCCCGACCGGGTGGCGCTCAACTTCACCAACATCACGGGGCCGTTCGACATCCAGCTGCAGGTGTCGCTCGTCGCGGGCATCGTGCTCTCGAGCCCCGCATGGCTCTACCAGCTCTTCGCATTCTTCGTTCCGGGTCTGAACGGGCGCGAGAAGCGGTACACCTTCGGGTTCTTCTTCACAGCCGTGCCGCTGTTCTTCCTCGGATGCGCGGCGGGCTGGTTCGTGCTGCCGCACATCGTCGAGATCATGTTCCGATTCGTGCCACCGGATGCGACGACGCTGTACGAGGCGAAGACCTACCTCGACTTCGTGCTGAAGCTCGTCCTGGCCACCGGCATCGCATTCGTGCTTCCCGTGTTCCTCGTCCTGCTGAACTTCGTCGGCGTACTGCAGGGACGCACCATCCTGAAGGGCTGGCGGTGGGCGATCCTCGCCATCACCCTCTTCACGGCGATCGCCACACCCGCGGCCGACGTCATCTCGATGTTCCTGCTGGCGATCCCGATGGTGGCGCTCTACTTCGCAGCCGTCGGTGTATCGCTCTGGCATGACCGCTCGGTCGCGCGGCGGGTCGACGCCCTCGAGGCCAGCCTCAGCGGCGCATGACGGCCGCCGACGACACGGAGCTCTCGCCCGCCGAACGCTACGCCGCATCACGTGCGCGGGCGCGGACGCCCGAGCTCGAGCGGTTCCGCGACAAGCTGCCGGTCGAGCTGGACGACTTCCAGGTGGAGGCGTGCCGATCGTTGGAGGAGGGGCGCAGCGTGCTCGTCGCCGCCCCGACCGGGGCGGGCAAGACGATCGTGGCGGAGTTCGCCGTGCACCTGGCTCTCGCCGACCCCCGGGCCAAGGTGTTCTACACGACGCCGATGAAGGCCCTCAGCAATCAGAAGTACTCCGAGCTCGCCGCGGAGCACGGGGCCGAACAGGTCGGCCTGCTCACGGGCGACACGAACATCAACTCGAGCGCCCGCGTCGTCGTGATGACGACCGAGGTGCTCCGCAACATGCTCTACGCCGACTCCGCGCTGCTGCGCGATCTCGCCTACGTGGTGATGGACGAGGTGCACTACCTCGCCGACCGGTTCCGCGGCGCCGTGTGGGAGGAGGTCATCATCCACCTCCCGCGTGAGGTCCGGATGGTGTCGCTGTCGGCGACGGTGTCGAACGCGGAGGAGTTCGGCGACTGGCTGCAGGCGGTCAGGGGCGACACCGACGTGATCGTGTCGGAGCGGCGCCCGGTGCCTCTCGAGCAGCACGTCCTGGTGCGCGGAAAGCTGGCGGAGCTGTTCGATGGCGCACAGTCACCGGATGCCCCGCCGCGCGTCAACCCGGAGCTCGCGCGGCTCGCCATCGCGGGCGGGCGGGGCGCCGGCACCTACCGGGGACCGCATCCGGGCCGCCACCAGCGCAAGGGCGAGGTGCTGCGCGATCGCATCGACCGCCACGAGGTGGTGCGGCTGCTGGATGACCGCAACCTGCTGCCCGCGATCTTCTTCGTGTTCAGCCGCAACGGGTGCGATCAGGCGGTGCAGCAGGTGCTGCGCTCGGATGTGCGGCTCACCGAGCGCTGGGAGCGGGACGAGATCCGGCACCTGGTCGAGGAACGCTGCGCCGGCCTGCGCGATGAGGACCTGGGCGTGCTGGGGTACTACTCGTGGCTCGAGGGTCTGGAGCGGGGGATCGCGGCCCACCACGCCGGCCTCATCCCGACCTTCAAGGAGGTCGTCGAGGAGCTGTTCCAGCGCAAGCTCGTGAAGGTCGTCTTCGCCACCGAGACGCTCGCGCTCGGCGTGAACATGCCGGCGCGAACGGTCGTGCTCGAGAAGCTCGAGAAGTTCAACGGCGAGGCCCGCGTGCCGATCACGCCGGGGGAGTACACCCAGCTCACGGGCCGCGCTGGCAGGCGCGGGATCGACGTCGAGGGGCATTCCGTCATCCAGTGGGCGGCGGGGCTCGACCCGCAGGCGGTCGCGTCGCTCGCATCGCGGCGCAGCTACCCGCTGAATTCGAGCTTCCGGCCGACCTACAACATGGCCGTCAACCTGATCGAGCAGTTCGGGCGGGAGCGCACGAGGGAGATCCTGGAGAGCTCGTTCGCGCAATTCCAGGCCGACCGCGCCGTCGTCGACCTCGCCCGCAAGATCCGTGAGCAGGAGAAGTCGCTCGCCGGCTACGCGCAGGCGATGACCTGCCACCTCGGGGATTTCGCCGAGTACTCCGGACTCCGGCGCGAGGTGAGCGACCTGGAGCGCAAGCAGGCGCGATCGCACGAGGGCTCCCGATCCGAGCGGGAGCGCCGGCAGCGCCGGATCACCGAGCTCCGCCGCCGCATGAAGCAGCACCCCTGCCATTCCTGCAACGACCGCGAGGCGCACGCGCGATGGGCCGAACGCTGGTGGCGTCTCAAGCGCGACACCGACCGCCTGTCGAGCCAGGTGCGTGGACGCACGGGCGCCGTCGCCCAGGTCTTCGACAGGATCACCGACCTCCTCCTCGATCTCGGCTACCTCGAGCACGACGAGCACGGCCGGCTCTCCGTCGCAGCATCCGGACGCCAACTCCGCCGCATCTACGGGGAGCGTGACCTGCTGGTCGCCGAGTGTCTCCGCACCGGCATCTGGGAGGGCGTCGACGCGCCCACCCTGGCCGCCCTGGCGAGCTGCCTCGTCTACGAGCCTCGCCGCGAGGACGGCGGCATCGAGCGGGGCATCCCGCGTGGGCGGTTCGCGGATGCCTTCACCGCCACCGAAGATCAGTGGGCGCGCCTCTCGGTGTTCGAGGAGGAGCGGCGGTTGCCCGAGACCGGTCCGCTCTCGGCGGCGCTGGCGATGGCCACCTACCGCTGGGCGCAGGGGTCCCGTCTCGACTCGGTGCTGCGCGACACCGACCTCGCGGCGGGAGATTTCGTGCGCTGGATGAAGCAGGTGATCGATCTGCTCGACCAGCTCTCGATCGTCGCCGATGGCGAGCTGGGGCGCACGGCCCGGTCCGCGATCGATGGAATCCGTCGCGGGATCGTCGCCTACAGCTCCGTGGGCTGACCCACAGCATCCGGGCCATAGGCTGATCCTCCGATGTCCGACGTCGCACCCGCACCCGACCGCACCCGGCCCTTCGTGCCGCTGTGGGGCGCCGTGCTGCTCGCCGTGGCCGCCGGCCTGGTGACGGATGCCGCGTTCCCGGACCGTGGATGGTGGCCGCTCGCATTCGTGGGCGTCGCGATGGTGCTCGTCGCCGCGCAGGGTCGCCGCGCGGGCGGCGGTTTCCTCGTGGGCGTGCTGTTCGGATTGAGCTTCTACCTCGTTCACATCCCGTGGATGACCGAATTCCTCGGGCCGGGGGAGGTGTGGATCGTCCGCGCCGTGCCGTGGTTCGCCCTCAGCACCCTCATGGCGCTCTGGTGCGGCCTCGGCATGATGCTCATCTCCATCGCGACCCGCATCATCCCGCGATCGGTTCGCGGACCCCTCGGTCGGATGCTGTTCGTCCCGCTCGTCGTCGCGGGGCTCTGGACGGCCCGCGAAGCCGTCTCGAGCATCTGGCCGTACGGCGGATTCGCGTGGGGCCGCATCGCGGAGTCGCAGTCCGAGAGTCCGATCGCGCCGCTGTTCGCGTGGCTCGGGGTGTCGGGCGTCGGATTCGTGATGGTCTACCTGGTCGCGACGGCGGTGGCCTGCGTGCGCGAGGGCGGTGTTCCCGTGCTGCTGAGGGTGACGCTGGTGACGGCTCTCGCGGCCGTCCTCGTGGCGTTGCCGGCGTTCCCCGTCGTGACCGACGGCAGCCTCAGGGTGGGAGCGGTTCAGGGCAACGGCAAGACGGGCTACTTCGATCCGGCCGAACACGTGGGCGACAACCTGCAGGCCCAGCTCGACGCGACCCAGCCGCTCTACGAGCAGGATGTCGACGTCGTCGTCTGGCCGGAGGGCGGCTCGGACCTCGATCCGCTGCGGGTTCCCGCGGCGGCCCGCGCTTTCGACTCCGTGTCGGCTCGAGCGGACGCACCGTTCGTCGGCTGGGCCATCACCGAGCGCGGGGGCGAGTACTTCAACAGCTCGCTGCTGTGGCGCGCGGGGGAGGGCGCCGTCGACCACTACGACAAGCGGCATCCGGTGCCGTTCGGCGAATACGTTCCGGATCGCCCGTTCTGGCGGCAGTTCGCGCCCGACCTCATCGACCTCATCCAGCGGGAGTTCACGCCGGGGACGACGGATGCCGTCATGGACGTCGGCTCCGACGGCCGGAGCATCCTCGCCGGTTTCGCGATCTGCTTCGACATCGTCGACGACGCGCTCATGCGCGAAGGGGTGGAAGAGGGCGGGCAGCTCGTGATCGCGCCGACCAACAACGCCGACTTCGGTCAGACCGACGAGAGTGTGCAGCAGCTCGCGATCGCCCGCATCCGCGCCATCGAACTCGGCCGCTCGGTGGTCAACATCTCGACCGTCGGCAAGAGCGCCGTGATCCTGCCCGACGGGTCGATCGCCGCCCAGCTGCCGCGGTACACGGCCGGGGCGATGGTCGTGGACGTTCCGCTGAGCACGACAACGACCCCCGCGGTCGTGATCGGCCGGGGGGTCGAATGGGGTGTCGCGATGATCGCGCTGGGCGCGCTCATCGGAGCGGCTCTCGGCGGCCGCCGGGCCCGCATCTGACGAGCCCTGCGGCGCGAGCCTCAGGCGCTCTTGGAGCTCTTCGCTGCCTCACCGCGGCGGGCGCGGAGGTAGTCGAGGCGCTCCTGCAGGATCTCCTCGAGCTCGGCGCGCGTGCGGCGCTCGAGCAGCATGTCCCAGTGGGTGCGCGGGGCCTTCGTCTCGACCGTCTCGGTCTCGACGAGCTCGCCGTCGTCGCCCACGAGCCGACCTTCCTGACCGCTGCGGGGGGACTCCCACTGCTCCGGGATCTCGGCCTCGGCGGCGAAGACCACCTCGAAGGTCGTTCCCTCGTCCGTGCGGTACACGGCCTTCTTTCGCGGCGAGAATTCGACTCCGTCTTCGCTCTGCATGCTCTGAGCTCCGAGTCGCATCCCGCGCAAGCTGCGATCCGCCATCGTGTGGCCTCCCTTTGCGCTTCGTGGATTGTGTGCGCGTCGTGACGCGCGAGATTCGGCGCGATCCGGTGGGATCGAGACGCCGACGTTGAATACAACCTCTACGGTGGCGGATCGCATCCCTCAGAACCGCCGTTCCCAGAGCATTCCCAGCCTCTTCGGTGCGGATGGGGAGCGGATGGGGGACGCCGCCGGGGGGAGCCGGCTCAACCGCCCGTCGAGCGGCGTGCGGCGACGATCGGCAGGGCGAGGTCGGCGCGATCCGTCACGATCCCGTCGACGCCCGCATCGAGCAGGCGCTCCATCTGAACCGGGTCGTTGATCGTCCAGATGTGCACCTCGACGCCGACGGCGTGGAAGGTGCGGATGGCGCGGGGCGTGACGACCGTCGCCCCGGCCACCTTCATCGGCAGCTGCACCGCGTCGATCCCCGCGAGCACCCGCGCGAGCAGCGAGGTGGCGCCGGCGCGCGCGGCGTGGACCGCGCGGAGGGCGCCGCTCGCCGACACCGATGTGGCCACCCCGGGCAACTGTGTGATCGTCGAGATCCGCCGGGCCTGCGAGAAGGAGCCGATGAGCACCCGGCTCGTCGCGTTCGCGTCGCGGATCGCCTTCACCGTTCCCGGGACCGCGTCTGCCGACTTCACGTCGATGTTGAACCGTGTGGTCGGGAAGGCGTCGAGGGCTTCGGCGAGGGAGCAGAACCCCTGGCCCGCACCCAGCTGAACACGACGCAGCTCTGCCGCGGTGAGCTGACGCACCGCCACCTCGCGTCCGGCGACGCGCGCCAGATCGTCGTCGTGGCTCACCATGGCGACGCCATCCGCCGATGCGTGCACGTCGGTCTCGACGTGCGTCGCTCCCGCGTTCACCGCGTGCAGGAAGGCGAGCAGTGTGTTCTCCGGCGCTTCCAGGGCGAGACCCCTGTGGGCGAGCACGCGCGGAGGCGCGGGCGAGAGGTAGGCGACGGGGTCGCCCTCACGCCCGCGGCGCGGCACCGGAATCCGTGGGGGGAGCCGCGTGACGGGGCGCGAAGAATCCTTCGCCGATACCCTTCAGCGCCTCGGTGAGTTCGCTGGGGATGATCCAGAGCTTGTTCGCGTCGCCCTCGGCGAGCTTCGGAAGGGTCTGCAGGTACTGGTAGGCGAGCAGCTTCGAGTCGGGGTCGCCCTCGTGGATGGCGCGGAACACCGTCTGGATCGCCTCCGCTTCACCCTGGGCCCGGAGCACAGCCGCCTTCGCGTCGCCCTCCGCCTGCAGGATGGCGGCCTGCCGCTGTCCCTCCGCACCGAGGATGGCCGCCTGCTTGGTGCCCTCGGCGGTGAGGATCGCCGCGCGACGGTCGCGCTCGGCGCGCATCTGCTTCTCCATGGAGTCCTGGATGGAGTGCGGCGGGTCAATCGCCTTCAGCTCGACCCGGCCGACGCGGATGCCCCACTTCCCGGTCGCTTCGTCGAGCACGACACGCAGCTGCCCGTTGATGTTGTCGCGGGAGGTCAGGGCCTCCTCCAGGTTCAGACCTCCGACGACGTTGCGGAGGGTGGTCGTGGTGAGCTGCTCGACGGCGCCCAGGTAGTTCGCGATCTCGTAGGTCGCGGCGCGGGCGTCGTTCACCTGGAAGTAGACGACCGTGTCGATCGACACCACGAGGTTGTCCTCGGTGATGACGGGCTGGGGCGGGAAGGAGACCACCTGCTCGCGCATGTCGACCAGCGGACGCAGCCGATCGATGAGCGGCACCAGGATGTTGAGGCCGGGGCTGAGCGTCTTGTGGTACCTGCCGAGGCGCTCGACGACCCCCGCGTAGGCCTGCGGGATGATGCGGATCGACTTGAAGAGGATCGTCAGCACGAAGATGATGACGACCAGCACGATCACGGTCGTGATGATGATGCGCACGATGTCGGCGTCGTTCATTCGGAGACCCTTTCGACGGGGACGACGACGGCGGTCGCGCCGTCGATGGCGGTGACGACGACGCGAACGCCCTCGTCGAGGTCTGACTCGGCGCCGCCCGCGAGGCGCGCCGTCCAGGTGTCGCCGTTCGCGAGCTTCACCTGCCCGGCGCCTCCGCGGAAGTCGACCACAACGACCCCGCCGAGACCGATGAGCGCGTCGACGTTGGAACGCGTCGGGTCGCCGCCCTTCCGCAAGGCCCGCAACAGGGGTGGCCTCACGAAGAGCACGAGCACGAGCGCGAGCACCGCGACGATGATGAACTGCAGCCACCAGGGGGCGCCGAGGAGCCCCGCGACGAGCCCGCCGACCGAGCCCAGGGCGAGCATCAGGAAGGTGAACTCGAGAGTGTTCACCTCGATGATGATGAAAACGAGGATGAGAGCGAGCCAGAAGACCCACGCCCAACTGCTGATCACATCGGGTTCCATGGCGGCATCCCTTCACGACGTCGTCTCCTCGAAAACTAGCACCGGCGGCGGATGCCTGCTCGGCACGCACCGGTCGTTAGGCTGGGGGATTGTGAACGACGTGCTTCCCAACGAATCGCTGCGCGGTCTCCGCGTGCTCATCACCGGATCCTCGCGAGGGATCGGCGCCGACACGGCCGGCTATCTGGCCGCCGCCGGGGCGAAGGTCGTGATCAACTTCCGCAACAAGGAGGCTCGAGCGCTCAAGGTCGTCGCGGGCATCGAGGAGGCCGGGGGAGAGGCGATCGCGATCGGCGCCGACCTGACCGACCCCGCATCCGTCGCGAGCATGTTCGCGCAGGTGCGCGAAGCATGGGGTGGCCTCGACATCCTGGTGTTGAATGCCTCGGGCGGCATGGAAGCCGGCCTCGGCGAGGACTACGCCATGCGCCTCAACCGCGACGCCCAGGTGAACGTGCTCGACGCGGCGCTGCCTCTGCTTCACGCGGGATCCCGTGTGGTCTTCGTCACCAGCCATCAGGCGCACTTCATCGAGACGGTGCCGACGATGCCCGAATACGAGCAGGTGGCGCGCAGCAAGCGCGCGGGCGAAGACGCACTGCGCTCGCGCATCCCCGAGCTGGATGCGGCGGGAGTCGGCTTCGTCGTCGTCTCCGGCGACATGATCGAGGGCACCATCACCGCCACCCTCCTCGAGCGCGTCAACCCGGGAGCGATCGCCACGCGACGTGAAGCCGCCGGCAAGCTCTACAACGTGGCCGAGTTCGCCGCCGAGGTGGCCCGTGCCGCCGTCGAGGACATCCCGGCGGACCACACCCGCTACGTCGGAGACGTGAGCGACTTCACGGGAGCCTGACGTCGATATCAAATCGACACATATTCGAACTGGAATGTACTGCCGCGCGGAAGGCGTCTGCCGCTAGCATCCATCGCATGCAGAGCATATCTCGGTTCGTCGCCGGATTCGGCGCGGTGGCGATCATCGTCGGCGGCGTCATCGCAGGAGGGGAGGCTGCGCCGGCCGCAGCCGCTCCTGCAGGGAGCCTCACGTGGTCGACAGCTTCGGTCAAGGCCGAATTCGGCCAGTACTGGACGGCCGAGATCACCTACACGGCCCGTCCCGGGAACATGGGATTCGGTTCGAACTGCTACAGCAACGGCTGCCCGGCCTCCGCCCACCTCGATGGGCCCGTGGACGTCGACTACGAGTTCCTCTTCCGGCCCGCGTCGTGGTACGAGTCCGCGGCAACCGCCGTCACCTCGCCCTTCTGGGACTCCGACCAGCCAACGGCCTTGAGATCCGGGTCGTACACGCTGACGGTGACCTTCGCGGACCCGTACGGCGACGATCCCGCAGTCTCGGCGCCTCTCGCCGTCACCATCGTCCCGGGTGAGCTGACCTCCACCCTGACGACCCAGGCGGACCCCGCGGCCCCCACGGCGCTCGTCGTGTCGGCGTTGCTCACTCGCACGGTGGACGACCTCTACGCCCGCGTCGAACCCGGTGGAACGTGGACGTTGCGAGGAACCACCGAGAACGGCGCCGAGGTCCTCTCGCGCGAACTGATCCTCGGCACCGACGGCCTCCGCCTCTGGGCGAGTACGTACTGGGCCGATCCACCTCCCGGCGAGAAGCTCACGCTGACGCTCACATCGAGCGGAACGTCGGCTGACTACGCGATCACTGACGCGTCGACCACCCTCACAACGATGGATGCGCCCGCGCCGCTCCCGACTCCGGAGCCGACGCCCGCACCCGAGGAGGTGGCATCCGCCAGCTCCGCGGCCGTTCCCACGTGGTCCCTGCTCGTGGTTGGTCTGATCGTCCTCGCCGCGATCGTCACGATCACGGTCGTCCTCCTGCGCCGACGGCCCCGCGCGCTTCCCGACGACGCGGATGAGGCCACCGCCGATGCTGCGGAAGCCGACTCGGAGACCGCCTCACAGGAAGGGGCCGTTCGATGACTGCGGTCAGATTCGCCGCCGCCGCGCTGCTCGCGACGATCGGCACGTTCGGTCTCACAGCCATTGCGGCCGAACCTGCGCACGCGGATTCGACTCCGGCGATCGCATTCAATGCGCAGGAGGTCACGACACCCTTCGGAGGCGATTGGCTCGTCGAGGTGCACCTCACCGCCCCAGAGGGTTGGGCTGCCGCCGACGCTGCCTGGGGCACCGTCGACATCCAGCTCGACGACGTGCCCGGGACCTACTCGGCGGGTCTCCCCATCGTGCGTGGCGGCGTCGTCTATTTCGCCCGGCCGGCCTCCGCACCCCTCCTCCCAGCAGGAGAGCACCGCGCGACGGCCGTCTTCCGTCCCAGCACCCCGGGCCTGCTCGAGACGCAGACCGCAGCGCCACTCGTGATCACCGTGACCCCGCTCGCGCTGTCGCCGGAACTCGAGATGATCGACGTGCCGGGCGATGCTCGGTCGCCGTACGCAGAACTCTCCCTGAAGGGTGAGTACGTCGCATCGCTCGGCACGCCCGCCGGCTCGTGGTCTCTCACCGCCGAGCGCGACGGGGCCGAGCTGCTGCAGACCACCGTCGAGGTCGAAGCAGGGGAGGGTCCGGCGACGGTCTCGCTCTCCGAGTTCACGAAACCGGGCACGACCGTTGTGGTGAGGGCGGAGTTCACACCGGATGCGGCCGTGTCGCCGGGCGTCGAAGCGACGACGACCTCCGAAAGGGAGATCGTCACGCCCGCGCTGACCCCTGCGGAGTGGCTGAGCCGCGCGATCGCCGTTCCCTGGTGGCTCGCCGCAGTCGTGCTCGTGGTGGTCGTGGGGTCGGTCGTCGCGGCCGTCCTGGTGGTCGTGCGCAAGAAGCGCCCGCCGAGCGAATCAGTTGAGCGGGAGGTGGCCGGGACGTCCGCATCCACGCCTACTGTGGAGCCATGACGAGCGAGCACCGGAACCGGTTGGTGGCGCGGGTTCTGCTCTTCGATCGCGAGGACCGCGTGCTGCTGTTCCTCACGACCGCGCCCGACACATCCGGTGCGGCGCGGTGGCTGACACCCGGCGGGGGAGTGGACCCGGGGGAGGGCTTCCCCGAGGCGGCACGACGCGAGCTCTTCGAGGAGACAGGACTCGTCGTCGACGACCTCGGCCCGGCGGTGTGGGCGCACGATTACGATGTCGAGTGGGATTCGGCGGACCACGACACGGGGCACGCGGAGTTCTTCGTGCACGTCACGGATCGATTCGAGCCGTCCCAGTCGAACTGGACCGACGACGAGAAGGTCGACGTGCTGGAGCACCGGTGGTGGAGTCTCGCGGAGCTGCTCGCGGAGCGTCCGCGATTCGAGCCGGCGGAGCTCGTAGACCTCATCCGGAGGCAACTGCCGTCCTGTACGGCGTGACTTCACCGAAGGAGCAATCGATGCCCGAGACTCGACCCGCGCTCACCAAGATGCTGGCCCGGATCGCCGACGAGGAGTCGACCCTCTTCTTCTCCACCTTCGACCACGATGTCGCGTGGCAGCTGGGCCGCACCATCCGGCGCCTCGCTCGCGAGAGCTCGGCTCCCGTCGCGATCGACGTGCGCTTGGGGGAGCAGCAGGTCTTCCACAGCGCGCTGGCCGGTTCGACCGCAGACAACGACGACTGGATCGCGCGCAAGATCCGCACGACGCGACGCTTCGCCACCAGCAGTCTCGCGATCCGCGTGAAGCGCGACCTCGACGGTCCCGACGCCTTCGGGTGGCTCGACCCCGCCGTCTACGCCGTGTCCGGTGGATGCGTGCCGCTGCGCGTCTCGGGCGCGATCGTCGGCACGGCGACCGTCTCGGGCCTCCCGGATCACGAAGACCACGCGCTGGTCATCGCCGCCATCCGCGACCTCATCGGCTGACGGGGGACTCCATCGGGGTACAGACCGCACCCCCGAAGACGGGCTTTCGCACAGACCCGTCCGGGTCGAACCTGAGGACATGAGCCTTCCCGAGCTCACACCCGAATTCCTGACCTGGGTCGGCATCGCAGTCGGTGCCGGCATCCTGGTGCTGCTCCTCGTCTGGCTCGTCGTCCGTTCGGCGGTGCTCAGTGCGTTGACTGCCCACCAGAAGCGACTGGATGCGGGGGAGCAGACCCGATCGACACGCAGCGCGCCCGCCCAGGCGCCCAGCGATCTCAGGCGCGAGCCCGAGCGGCCCGCCGTGGCCGCTGCGGCGGCTCCCGCGCCAACGCCGCAACCGGTGCAGCCGCCCACGCCGCCGACCGTGCCGACTGGTCAAGGGCCCACGGCGGACAATCCCTACGCGCACGTCTCGGCGTCTGCCACGCCGCAGCTTCCGGCCGCGCAGCAGGTTCCGGCTGTCCAGCCGACCCCTGCTGTCCAATCGGACCCTGTCGTCCAGCAGGCTCCGGCAGTTCAGCAGGCTCCGACTGTGCAGCAGGCAGCGCCCGCAGCGATCGCCGCGGCCGCGGCCTTGTACAGCTCCGGCACGCAGCGCGCACCCGAGCAGCCCCCGCGGCCGGCGATACCCGCCGGTATGCCCGCGCCCGCTGCGCCGTCCGGATTCCCGATCCCGCCGGTGCCTGCACCCGCACCCGCACCGACGGCAGCCGCGGCTGCTGCCGCACCGATGATGCCGGCTGGGCCTGTGCCACCGGCGGTCTCAGCGGCGCCCGCACAGCAACCTCAGGTCGTCCCGCAGCCACCGCAGACGCAGCAACCCGTCGAGTCCTGGACGCCGCAGCCCGGACTGACGATGCCCGACAATCCGTTCCACCAGAGTGTCGAGCCGCAGCCCTCGACGCCGTATTCCGCTCCGATGCCACAGCCTCACGTCGGTCGTCACTGACCGGTCGAGGCCGTCAGCGTCTCCGTCGTTCCCGGGCGCCCAATCGCGCTGATAAGCGCGATTTACCGGGAGTTCGCCGGAGATCCGCGCCTAGGTCGGATCTGGGAGCACCCAGTGACCGGTGAGCTGCGCATCTGGCGCAATCGTCGCGTGCGTCGCCGGGTCCGCTACATGCGCGGGTCGCGCGGCTTCCTCAGCGTGAACGATGGCGTGAACACGATGCGACAGCTCAGTCGCGCGATGCGGGTGCGCGACATGCAGCGCGCGGACCTGTTCGGCTCGTTCGATCCGTCGACAGGAGAGCTACTCCCGTTCGGAGGCGTGGCGGCTCCGCGGGGTCTGCGCGAGCTGCACGATGCGCCGTGGACTAGCTTCGTCGGCCCGTGGGAGCGCCGTGCTGCATCGCGGCGTGCTCGGTGGCTTTCCGGCGACGTGCCAACCTCGCCCAGGCCGGATGCCGACTGGTCGCCGGGGCCAGTGGTGACGGTCGAGCAGCCCGCGCCGACCCTGTTCTAGGCGGCCTGATCAACTGGCCGTCGGCCGTGATGATGACGGTGCGCGTGCGCCCGGTCTCGCGTTCGGTGGCTGTGACCGTCGCCGTGCTGCGCTTCTCCAGTCGGGTCCAGTCGAACACGGCGCGATCGCGCATCCGTTCCCTGACAATCGCGGAATCTAGGGGCGCGTCGATGAGCTGGTACCAGGTCGACCAAGTGCGATCCGACCTCAGTTCGACCGTCACGCCGAGGCCTCCCATCCGATAAGCAGAGCGGGCACGGCGACGCCGTGCGATAGTGGCGCGCTCGGATGGGGGAGCCGGACGCAAGACGCCCTCGAGGATTCACGAGAACCGTTCTCAATAGGCGCGATCGCGCGCAGGGGAATGCGCTCCGGATGCACCGCTTATGGCGGTGCTTCCGGGTCGCTGGGAGGGCCGCTAGGCCCGGCGCGCGAGCGCTCGGATGCGAGCTGGGCTTGTTACATCTCGCATAACTCCACGGTCATGCTAGTGTGCTCGCATCACCCCGGCGGCAACCGGGCCAACTAGGGAAGGCGCTCGCTATGAGTGGAGAAATCGAAGCGACCGCTCGCGGTCACCTCGCGGCGGACGCCGCGGTGAAGCTCGTGAACGGCCAGGAGGTCACCGAGCTGCGAATCGCCGTCGGCGTCCGCCGCAAGGACAAGACCACGGGGGAGTGGCAGGACCACCGGACCGACTGGGTCGACGTCGTGGTCTGGGGCACTCAGGTCGGCCCCTGCTCCAAGTTGACCAAGGGCCAGCTCATCGAGGTGCGCGGGTCGTTGGAGCCTCGCGCCTATCTGTCGAACGCGGGCGATGCGGTGGCCGCCACGCGCATCACCGCGCGTTCTGTCACGGTGGTTCCTCGCCTGACCAAGACTTCCGACGCCAACACGGCGGCGGCCGCGTAACTAATCGCTGGGCCTACGGTGCCGGGGGCGGCAACCCCCGGCACCCGGACCAAGGCCCGGCCCGGACGCCACTAGGGAGCGTGCCGAACATGACGACACTACAGCCTGAGTTTCGGGGCACCTCAGTCGATCGAACGACGCGGATACCCGTTGTTCAGCCCCGTCCTGTGGGCGTCGTCGAGTGGACTCAGCAGGGAGACAACCTCTACGGCGTTGACGCCGTCGGACACGTCTGGCACTTCAAGGCCGTCGTGGTCCGTCGCCCCTCGATCGGCGCTCGCATCCTGGCGGCCCTGCGATGACCGCCGAAGAGTACATGGCGCAGCTTTCGGGCGTGGTCGCGGCGGGCGTCGTGGTGGGCGGCATCATCTTGATCGCTCTCTACAAGATCGCAGCGGGTCTCTGGGGCCTGCTCGAGCTCGTCGTGCTCGCCATCGTCCGGCGCCGTCGTCCCCCTGAGGAGGCCCCCGGTGTCGCCCTCTGACGTCAGTCAGATCGCGGACGCCTCCGCGCTCGTCGCCGTGTTCGTCATCGCGCTCGCGTGGTGTGTGGCTGGCCTGTGGGCTGCGAGCCACTGATGGTCGACGCACTCACTGTCATCGCCGGAACTCTGGTGGTCATTGCGGTCACGCTCGGCTACTTCGTCGGCCACTACACCATCCGTGGAGGCCGCCGTGGGTGATCTCTACACGGCCACGGCAGCACTCGCTGTGCTTACGTTCGTCTTCGCCGCGCTCATCATCGCCGTGGATCGGGTGATCCGGTGAACGTCTCAGATCTGCTCATCTTCGTGGTGGTCGCCGTGATCATCGCGTACGCACTCGGCATGATCCTGGCGGTCGGCCGATGACAAGGGAAGGAGGTGAACACAATGGACGAACTGACCACGGCTCTCACCGGCAACATCACCACGACGCAGCCGGAACTGGCCCTGATCTACGGCTCCCTCATCGGGCTCGCGTTCTTCATGGCCGTCGCCGGACTCATCCTGCGCAAGGTGCGCGGGCAGGTGCGGTAGCGACCGCGCTGGCCGTCCTCGTGCTGACACTCGGCACGGGGGCGGCCCCCGCGGAGGCGTCGCCCATGCCGTTCCCGCCGCCGCCCGCGATCGGCGGGGGCGTCCCCGTCAACCAACTCCCGCTCTGCACTGCCGTGAAAGCGGACGCCCTCACCACGGCGCACTCCGGCGCCGGCCTCGGATGGACCGGCACGTGGCGCGTTGGCGTCATCAACGGCACGCAGAACTACGAGCACGCCATGCTCATCCCGTGCACCGGCGCCACGGGAACTACTGTCGAGATCGCTCACACCTTTCGCCGCTTCGCCGGCAACGGCAACGCCTTCTCTCCCCGAGGTGGATGGACCGACCTGAAGCTCACGTGCTCGAACGGCGTCACCACGAACACGATCACGAGCGCCGGAGCATCTGACACCGGTCTCGGCTACGGCGGCGTCGAGCCCGAGCCGGTCGGCGGTTCGCCGGCCAACTGGTCCGACTTCGCGACGGCGGCCGGGGCATGCACGTATCTCATCGAGGTGCGCATCACCCTCTACAACGTCGTCGGAGGCGCCTCCGCGATCGCCGGAGTTGCAATCTGGAAGCCCTCCAACTGGGTCAGCGGAGACGGGGGCTGGGTCCCCGGCGGCACGATCCCCACCGGCCTCGAACTCCCGATCGTCTGCACGCTCGATAACAGCGGCGCCGACATTTTCGAGATCACTCGTAACGTCATCGGTTCACTGGTGGCGTGGCCCGGATGCATGCTCATCCCGGTTGGCTGGGACCGGGCCGGCAAGATCGCCGCCGAGTGGAACAACGGCGCGATCGCTGAACTCACCGACGCCTATGACGCAGTTGTACCGAGCGGCCTCAGCTGCGGCGTCGTGGTGTCGATACCGTTCGGGCCAGGCATCGTGCTGAATACCTGCAACGTCGATATGGCGCCGGAATTCGTGAAGGTCATCCTCGGCTGGGTTATCGTCCTCGGCTTGTGCGGCCTCGCCGTGTACCGCCTCTTTTGGGTGGTCGGTAGCAAGGGATGATCACTCAAGGCCTGCTCGACTTCCTCCGAGACTTCATCCTCAACTGGATCGTCGGAGTGAACGCCCTTATGAGTGGCATGGATGCTGCGGCCGCGGGAGCCGCCATTGGCGGCGTAGCGGCCGTGGCCGGCCACATCCTCACGCTGTTCATCAGCAACAGCGTTTGGGGCGCAGTCGTCACCACTTGGGCCGCCTGGCTCTCCGTCTGGCTCACCACCGGTCTCATCGCCATCATCTCCCGCAGAGGAAAGGCCTCATGATCTTCCCGCCGCCCATACCCACTGGCCCCAATGCCCTTCCCCTCATCATCTGGGTCGTCGCCACCGTCATCTGGGTCGGCCTCGCCATCAACGCACTCAGGGACCGCTCCAAGTGATCACCGCAGTCACTGGACTTAACGGAGCCGGAAAGACCGCGTACTCGGCCGGCCTCCTCACCCGCTGGCAAGCCAAGGGCATCCCTACCGCAGCCAACATCGGCGTCGCCGGATCGCAGCTCGTCCGCAACTTCGATGACCTCATGAAGCTCCGCGACTGCGTACTCCTGGTCGATGAAGTCACCGCGGTCGCGTCGTCGCGGCAGTTCGCCTCACTCACCCCGGAGGCGCTGCTGTTCTTCCAGACCCTCCGGCACTCCAATATCGGACTCATCTGGACGGCCCCCACCTTCGACCGGTGTGACCTAGCGCTCCGTTCCCTCACTCTCCACTGGGTCCACGTCACTGCGCTCATCACCCGAATCCCCAAGGGTGGCATCTGGGCCAACACGCACCTCAGCTACACCCGCTCCGGACGCCCCATGGAATCCACCGATGGGGAAACCAAAATGCTCGGAGCATGGCCCGGCCTCTACCGACCCGCAAAGCACCACGCTGTCTACGACTCCTACGCCGACGTGGACCTATTCACCCGGACACAACGCTTCCCGCGCACGTGCCCGAACTGCGGCCTCTCGATCGACTACGGCCGCCACAAAGCATCAACCGAGCTCATTCACGACCACTTCGAAGCCAGCTACTACTGCCCCCGATGCGGGAACACCCTCGGCACAGTCACGCGCCCTCTCGGCTCCACCATGGCAGCAGAACAAGCCGTAGAAGAGACGTCCCGGCGCGCCTACCCGCATCCAGCGTTCGGGCTCGATTCAGTCGCTCGGCCGCTCGATATGCCCGGCAGCCCGGTTGCGCCGGCGCTCGGCCTCGAAAGCAGCGCTCATCCCGGATCGAACGGCGGTCTGGATGATGACCCACAGGACCGCACCGACCAGCAGCCCGATGACCAGGGGAGCGGCGTCACCGAAATAGCTCAAGAGGTTCCAGTTCACGGGTCAACGGTGTCGCGATGATCCACGATGTGGCAGCCCCCGACCGGGTGACGCACTCTCACGAACACAGCCGCGCGCCGCGCGGTGATGACGCAACGGTGTCGCTAGTCTCCGAAAAGAGCGACACCCCGGCGGATGAGGCCGGGGTGATCGCGTGAAGGTCGTAGGAGGACCCTCGTGCAGCAAGATACCACCGCAATCGCTCAAAGAGCAGTTGGAGAAGACCTACAAGGTGCGTTCGATCTAAACGGCGCTATCAACGTCGGGGGGTTGTCGCCCCAGCTGCTGCAGCAACTCGTCGCCGGCGCGATCGCGCCGCCGGCTGGTGGACTTCCTACAAAGCGCATCTTCCGTTCTCGCGAAGAGGTTCAGGCGTGTGTCGACGCCGCGCCCCGCACGGTAGCGCCGTGGGCGGGGGAGGAGGGGCCGCGCTGGCGCATCACGGTCTCGCCCGGTTCGATCCAGGTGGGAACGAGGGACTACGCGAGACTCGCCGCGACGGCGGAGCGTGCAACTCAGCGTGCGCTCCGCGACAATGTAGATATGACGCTGCTGGCTGAGACGGAGACGCCGTCAGCAGCGCCCAAGCGCGGGCGGATCACTGCGTGGACCGCGCAGTCGCGTGCTGGCATGGTCCGTCGACTGTGCACCCTTGACTATCTTCCGCTTTTCGCGGGGGAGCACGCGCCCGCCCTGGTGACGCTGACGATGCCGCACGATTGGGTGACGGTCGCGCCGACTGCTGCGGACTTCAAGAAGCTCGTTGAGCGGTGGCGGTCGAAGTGGACTCGCAAGTGGGGCGCGGCGCCTGTCGCTGTTTGGAAGATGGAGTTTCAGTACCGCGTCGCGTGTGCCGAGGCAGGATGTCATGACCCTCGGGCGCCGCACCTGCACCTTCTGATGCGGCTTCCCGATGTGCCGCTCGCGGAGTTTCAGGCATGGCTTTCACAGGCTTGGTGCGACGCTGTCCGTCACCCGGATCCGGCCGAGCGGGCGAAGCATTTGGCGGCCGGGACTGCCGTCGATTTCGAGGAGACGATGCGCTACGGCGACGCGAAGCGTGTCGCGGTGTACTTCACAAAACATGGCACGTTCGCGTCGAAGGATTACCAGAACGAGCTTCCCGCTGTGTGGGTCGAGAGCGGCGGTCGCTTCTGGGGCTATTGGGGCCTAGAACCCGCTGAGGGCGTCCTGGAGACTGATCCCGACCTTGCGGCGTTCGCAGCACGGGTGCTGCGTCACGTGCACGATGCGCAGCGGTACGGTGACCCGATCGCCGGTGCTGAGCTTGAGTTCGATCCTCACCGTCGTCGTGCGCTTGGTCGTTCGCGTGACGTGTGGCGGTCGAAGCCGCTGCCTGCTGAGTTCGCTGCGGTGGTTGCGTCGCTCGATCCAGAGGTGATCGAGCAAACCGGTGAGACACCGATAAGCGCGATTATGTCAGCTCGCCGGAATCAGACGAGCTGATCTACTCTCCCGTCTCGGCCCAGCCGGGCACCCGGTACTTGAACCCGATGTGCGAATCGACGAAGCCGAGCCGCTGGTAGAACCGGTGCGCGTCGACGCGTGCCGCATCCGAGGTGAGCTGAACGAGGCTCGCGCCGAGTGCCGGCGCCGCGACCTCGGTGACCCAGCGCATCATGGCGCCTCCGATTCCTGATGAGCGAAGCTCACTGGAGACCCGCACGGCTTCGACGAGGATGCGACTGCTGCCTCGGCGGGCCATCCCGGGTATCAGCGTCAGCTGCAAGGTGCCCACGACACTCCCCTCGCCGTCCACGGCGACGACGAGGTCGTTCGCGGGATCCGCGATGATCCGCGCCAGCGCGTCTGCATAGGCCGGCGCATCGGACTCCGCATCGACGTCGCCCCTCCCGGCGCTGATCGGGTCGTCGGCGAGCAGGCGCATGACGGCACGAACATCCGTCGTGCTCGCGCGGCGGATCGTGACGGCCTCGCGGAGCACCTCGCTCGCGGCGAGCTCTGCCGGAAAGACGAGTGAATGGAGCACGCTCACCATCCTCGCGCCTCGCGACGATCTACGCGGCGAGCGACCGCACGCTCCATCCGGCGGACTCCACCGATCCGGCTGCCACTCCCCCGATCGTGACCTGCAACGACGCGGTCGCCGCCTGCGCGTCGCCGGTGGGGAACCACGGTCTGCCTTCCGTCACCAGGATCAGCAGCCCCTCCTGGTCGCCCGCCGTGGTGAAGTCCGGAGATTCTCCGGCGAAGGTCTCGATGCCGAACGTACGGCGGATCTCCGCGAAGGTTCCGGAGACATCCGGCGTCGCCAGCCCGACCTCGCTCACGCAGAGGAACTGCGCGCTGGAGAACGGTTCCGCGGCCGGATTGTGCAGGTCCCGGCGGGTGATCGCCTCCAGGATGAGCCCGTCGGGACCACGGAAGTACACCGATTCGGAGTACCACGGCTCCCCCAGCCGGAGTTCGTCCTCGGTGCCCTTCCACCGCATCGGCTCGAGACGCGCCGCCAGCCACCCCTTGGCGTCCTGGAAACGGTTGCTCGGAATGGTGAACGCGAGATGATTCGACTCCACGATCCCCGGTCGCTCGACGAGCGTGATCGTGCTGCGGCCCACGGTGACGACCGCCGCTGCCCGAGTCACCGCGACAGGCAGCTCGAGCACGTCTCGGTAGAACCGCGCCGCGCGATCCAGCTCGGCGGTCGCTATGCGCACATCCGTGATGAGCATGCACCCAGTATCGGCGGGGTGCCCGCAGAATGCTGGGGCGCTAGGGCATCTGGGACGCGAACGTCACCACCGTGTCACCGCGGGCGAACCGCACGCGATACTCGCTCGGGGTGAGCCCGTAGATGGAGCGGAACCTCCGGCTCGTGTAGTTGGCGTCGTCCCAGCCGACAGCCTGGCCGATCTCCGCCACGGTCTTGGTGGTGAGCACCAGCAGCGTCGCGGCGGCCTCCCCGCGGGCTCGCGCGAGCCAGGTCATCGGCGAGACACCCACGTGCGTCTTGAACAGCCGGTGCACGACGGCCGGGGACGACGCGGTCGCGCGGCTGAGATCGGCGATCGTCCAGTGCCTGCCCAGGTCGTCCTGCATCATGCGCATCATCGTGATGACCGCCTGCGCGATCGTGCTATCGCTCGATGGCCGCGGCGAGAGCGCGAGCCGGGCGAAGGAGTCCAGGATGCACGTCGCCAGCCCGATCACGGTGGGCGCGTGGGCGTCACGGCCGAGCATCTCGAGCTGTCGGAGCCACCCCAGGACGCGCTCCGTCGACACCGCATCCAGTTCCCCGATATCGGGTTCGTCGCCGAGCAGCGCCCGCGCGAGATCCGGGTACTCGAAGATCCAGGACAGCTCCCGGTGCAGCAGCTCCGGCGCAAGGTAGAGGTTGTGCGTCCACAGGTCCACCGGGTCGCGGTAGGCGTGCCACGATCCCGGTCGGATGACGATCACCGACCCCACGGCGATGGGGTGCGCTCCCCCGCGGGTGAGGTGCGTGCCGCTCCCCCGCGACACCACCGCGACCTCCAGATAGTCGTGGGTGTGCTCGGGGATGCCGTCGAGCGCGGGAACGTCGCTCGCCGCGATGGGAAGACGGCCGGGGCGGAACACCTCGTAGCGCTGAATGGACGGATACCGCTGGGTCACCCGCTCAGATTGCCACCACCGGATGCCGAGCGCCAGATTCCAGATCGTATCGTGCTACTACCGAACACGATCGTGCTGTGGGTGCCGCGCGCCCGCAGGCAAGATTGTCGAAGCCGACCGAGAGCGGCGACGAGAAATCAGGAGCAACATGTTCAGTGCCGAACAAGCGGTCACCGCGCCGCCCGCTACATCCCGCGGCCCCGCGAGGCGGCGGAGATGGCGCGGCGCGCAGGCGCCCTTCTGGTTCATCATCCCGGCGCTCGCCCTGTACGCGTTCGTGACCCTCGTCCCCGCGGCGCGCGGCACCGTGTACGCCTTCTCGGACTGGAACGGCATCAGCCCGACCTTCGACCTCGTCGGGTTCGAGAACTTCGTCGAGATCTTCACCGACCCGCTCGCGACCGCCGCGCTCATGAACACCTTCGTGTTCGCGGGCACGACCATGCTCTTCCAGAATCTCCTGGGCCTGCTGCTCGCGCTCGCGCTCAACACGGTCGTCAAGAGCGGCGGCGTGCTGCGCACGATCTTCTTCGCGCCGGTAGTGCTCACACCCCTCGTGTGCGGCTACATCTGGAGCTACCTGCTCGCGCCGACCGGCGGCGTCAACAGCGTGCTCGGCTTCCTGGGGCTCGACAGCCTCCAGCAGAACTGGCTCGGCGATCCGCAGTGGGCGCTCGCCTCGGTGTGCGTCGCCTACCTGTGGCAGTTCACCGGGTTCTCGATGGTCATCTACCTCGCGGGTCTCAAGGCGCTTCCGCCGGAGATCATCGAAGCCGCGATCATCGACGGCGCGGGGCCCGTGCGCCGGTTCTTCTCCGTCGTGCTGCCCCTCATCAACGGTGCCGTCGTGATCAACCTGCTGCTCACGCTCATCAACGGGCTCGCTCAGTTCGACCAGGTGTACGCGATGACCGGCGGTGGACCCGCCCGGGCGACGGAGACCATCTCCACGGTCGTGTTCAAGGTCGGATTCCAGGGCGGCGACATGCCGTACGCCACGGCACTCGCCACCGTGATGGCACTCGTCGTCGCCATCCTCGCGACCGTCCAGTACCGCCTCACCGCCAAGCAGGTGAACCGATGATCAACCGCTACACGCGCCGGACGCTCGCCCTCGAGGTGGGGCTGTGGGTCCTCGCGATCGCTTTCGTGCTGCCCCTCTTCGCGCTCCTCAACCTGTCGCTCAAGGCACCCCACAACGGGTCGGGCGCCTTCGTGATCGCCGGCCAGTACAGCTTCGAGAACTTCGGACGAGCCTGGGTGGACGGGCGCCTCGGACCCGCCCTGCTCAACAGCGCTGTCGTCGCGGTCGTGAGCATCGCCCTGATCCTGCTCGTGGCATCCCTCGCTGCGTACCCGCTCGCACGGCTCGGCTCGCGCTGGTCGCGCGGCACGTTCCTGCTCTTCATGGTGGGGCTCGTCATCCCCGCCCAGCTCGGGGTGCTGCCGCTCTTCCTCAGCATGCGCGACCTCGGCCTCAACGGCAGCCTCACCTCCGTGATCCTCGCGGGCGCCGGCAGCTCGATCCCCTTCGCCGTATTCATCATCACGATGTTCCTGCGCGACTCCCCCACCGACTACGAGGAGGCCGCCGCCCTCGACGGATGCGGGCCGCTGCGCACCTTCTGGCACATCGTGGTCCCGCTGCTGCGGCCCGCGATCGGGACCGTCGCGATCCTCAACGTCATCTCGATCTGGAACAGCTTCTTCATCCCGCTGCTGTTCCTCTCGGGAACCGGCAACGAGACCCTCCCCGTCCGCATCAGCGGATTCGTCCGAACCTACTTCGCCGACTGGCCGGCGGTCTTCGCCGCGCTCGTGATCTCGGCCGTCCCGATCCTGATCGCGTACTTCCTACTGCAGAAGTACATCATCCAGGGCTTCGCCGGCGGTCTGAAGGGCTGACCCGTCAGCCACCCCCATCGCACCACTAGAGAGGAAAGCCATGTCACACACCAAGGCATTCGCGGTCACCGGCATCGTCGCCGTCGCCGCACTCGCCCTGAGCGGATGCTCGACAGCGGAACCCGCCCCGGAGGGCGGCGCTGTGCTCACCATCGCGACCGACAACGTCGCACCCCTGGAGGCGGTCGTCGACGCGTTCAGCGCGGCGCACCCGGACATCAAGGTCGAGATCCAGGACGGCGGGAGCGACTACGCCACCTTCCTGCGCACCGGCCTGGCCGCCGGCACCGCGGCCGACGTCATCCGCACCTTCCCGGGCGCGGGCAACGTCGTCAGCGTCGTCCCCCTCGATGAGGCGCAGCAGCTCGTCGATCTCACCGACGCGAGCTGGGCCGACGAACTGTCGGTCACGCAGGAGAACCTGTTCGGCAACGGCGGCAAGCTGCTGTCCGTGCCGATCGGCGCACTCGGGCTCGGACCCGTCTACAACGACAAGGCGCTCGCCGAGGTCGGCGCCGAGATCCCGACCACCTACAGCGAGGTGCTCGAGCTCTGCGCCACCGCGGCAGCCAACGGCAAGGTCGCCTACTCGATGTTCCTCAAGGGCGGCAGCTCCATCCCGAGCTACGCGATGCTCGCCCCGCTCGTCTACGGCCCGAACCCGAACTTCACGGTCGAGCAGATCGCCGGCGAGCAGACCTTCGCCGACTCCGGATGGGTGAAGGCGTTCGAGATCCAGCAGGAGATGCTGGCGGCCGGCTGCTTCAACGAAGGCCCGACGGGAACCGAGTACAACGTGTCGTTCGACCAGGTCGCCAGCGGCGAGGCGCTCGCCACGTTCGCCTTCTCCGACACCTCGGGTATCGAGGCGGTCGCACCCGAGGGCTCGACGTTCTCGATCGCGCCGTTCCCGACCGACGACTCGGGCGACAACTACCTCGCCGCCGCCGACTCGTCCGGATTCGGCATCAACGCCAAGTCGGACAACCAGGAAGCCGCACGGGTCTTCATCGACTTCCTCGCCACCCCGGAGGCCCAGAACGCCTACGCGACCGCGTCGAAGGGCGCCCCGTCGCTGCCGAACGACTCGTTCGAGGCCGGAAGCCCCAACCAGGCGACCGTGCTGGAGTACGTCGTCGCCGGCAAGACGGCGAGCTGGCCCGACCAGGGCTGGCCCGGCACGGCGACCCAGCTGGAGCTGAACGAGGTGTCGCAGACGGTCATCCTCGGGTCGGACACGCCCCAGAAGGCCGCCGAGCGGCTCGATGCGGCGTTCGCGAAGGACCTCAAGGGCTAGAAGCACCCGCCGACGGACGGTGGACGACGGGCAGGTCCCGTCGTCCACTGCTCCGGTACGCCCCGACCGCCACTCCCCCGAGGGACACGCATCACATGGAATCCACCTTCACCCACCTTCGGGCGAACGGTCGCCGCACGCCGCTCGGCGTCGCGTCCGCCACCGTCCGCCTGGCCTGGACCGCGCGGCGCGCGGTCGTCGCCGACGATCGCGTGATCGTCGAGGTGGGCGACAGCCGAGACGCGCGAGAGGCCACGCGCCAGGAGCTCCCCGCGGGAACCCGCGCGCTCACGATCGAACGGCCGTCCGGTCGCTGGGTGTCGTGGCGCGTCGGCCACGCCACGGATGCGGGCGTCGACTGGAGCGAGACGGCGTGGTTCACGACCGCGCCCGAGCTGCAGCCCGCCGCCGACTGGATCACGCATCCGGATCTCGTCGAGGGCCCAAGCGACGGGGACTCCCGGACGGTGTGGTTCGCGCTCGACATCGACTCCGGCGCGGGCGAACGCACACTGCTGCACCTGGCCGCCCCCGGCGTCGTCGACGTCCGGGTGGACGACACCCCGGCCGGCCCCGACCGGCTCGGTCCCGGATACAGCGAGCTCACGGGCGAGGTCTCGGCGGTCACCCATGACCTCGGCGAACTTCGCGCCGGGCGCCACACCGTCACGATCGAACTCGCCTCCGGACCGTACTGGATCGCCTCGAACCCCGACCGCTACGCGAAGTTCACCGCCCACTCCCAGCCCCCGAGGATGCTCGCCCTCGTGGAGCAGTTCGGAACCACCGCGACCCTCACCGGCACCCGGGCCGGCGTCACGCGCACGGGCCGCGGGCCGACGACGGAGGCGCACTGGTACGGCGGCGAGGCCTTCGATGCCAGCCTCCCCGCACCCGGCGACGGCACCGTCACCGCGGTGCACTCCCCTGCCGCCGTCTCGATCTGGTGGCCCGAGCACCCGCCGCTCGCCGTCGTCGACACGCTCGCGCCCGTGGGATCCCGCGACGGCGTCGTCGACTTCGGGGTCAACATCGCCGGCGTCCCACGACTGCGATGGCGTCCGGCGCCGGCGGAGCGGACCATCGAGCTCCTTCCCGGCGAACTCACGGGTCCCGACGGCGTCGACCAGGACAGCACCGGCAGTCCCATCGTCGACAGCATCCGCATCCCCGCCGGAACCACGGGAAGCTGGTCGCCCCGGTTCGGCTACCACGGCTTCAGGTACCTCGAGATGCGCGGCCCATCGGACGGCATCGACCTCGAGGCGCACGTCATCCGCGCCGCCAACGAACCGGCCGGACGCTTCACGAGCGCGAACCCGTTCCTCAGCCGGCTGCACTCCGCGGTCGACCGCGCCGTTCAAGGCAACATGCACAGCGTCTTCACCGACTGCCCGCACAGGGAGAAGTTGGGCTGGCTCGAGCAGCTGCACTTCTGCTTCGGTGCGATCGCGCGCAACTACGACGTGGAGGCGCACCTGCGGGACATGCTGCACCACATCCGCCGCGCGCAACTGCCGTCGGGGGCGATCCCCAACATCGTGCCCGAGTTCGTGGACTTCACCGGCCACGCGCACCTGGGCGACGACGACGCGTTCCGGTTCGACGTCAACTGGGGCGGCGTGATCGTGCACCTCCCCCTCGACCACTACCGGCAGTACGGCGACCTCGGCGTGCTGCGCGAGAACCTGCCCACCATGAAGGCCTACCTCGCCCACCTGAGGGCACGGGAGAACGACGGGCTCATCGACTTCGGACTCGGCGACTGGATCTCGATCGATCCGGCGCCCCGCCGCCTGGTCGCCTCGCACGGCTACCTCCGCGTGCTGCAGGCGGCATCCGAGATCGCGGCGCTCGTCGACGACCACGCCTGGACCACTGAGCTTCGCGCCCGTGTCGCCGTCGTCACCGAGGCCCTCATGGAACTGGGACCGGGACCGGATGCCAGCCAGTCGGAGCTCGTCATCCTCGCCGACATCGCTCGGCGCGCGCGCGACCACGCCTCAGCCGAGCGGTACGTGGGGCGGTTGCTCGACCGCATCGCGCGCGATCGGGGTGCCTTCACGGTGGGCGAGATCACCTTCGGGACCCTCATCGGCATCCTGCACGCGCAGGGGCTCGACGATCTCGTCCTGAGCACCATCAGCCGCCCCGACGTGCCGGGATACGGCATGCAGCTCGCGCGGGGCGTCACGGCGCTCGCGGAGACGTGGTCGGCGGAGCGCCAGGCAGTCGGCGAGGGGTCCAACAACCATTTCATGCTGGGCATGATCGAGGACTGGATGCATGAACACGTCGCGGGCCTCGCCCAGGCGCCGGGGTCGGCGGGATGGCGGCGAGCCCTTGTTTCGCCGACGTTCGTGACCGGCGTACCCGCTGCGGCATCCGTGCATGCCTCCCCCGTCGGGCGCTACGAGGTGAGCTGGGAGCGCACGGATGCGGACCACATCCGCGTCGACGTGACGGTGCCGCCGGACGGGAGCGCGCTCGTCCGGATCCCGGGGATCCCCGAACACGAGGTCGGTCCCGGTGCGCACACCTTCCGGGCCTCGATCCTCGAACCCGCCCTCGACCTGGAGCCGATGATCCACCATGACTGACGTCCGCCGCGGGACCCCCGCGTTCATGCCCGACCTCGACGCCGACCCCCGTCTGCTCGCCTCCGTGGAACGTCTGCTGCGCGACGACTACGAGGTCGATCGGGTCATCGCCAGCACCCTGGCGAGCGACTGGCCGGGCGACCTGGCCGGCCGCCTCCTGCTGTCCCTCAGCAGGTTCGCCCGGGCGGGCGCACCGACCGGCGCCCGGGCCACCGCGCTCAACGCCGCGCTGCTGACCGCCCTCGAGCCGCGCGGCTATCTGGGACCCGAGGTCGGCGAGGTCTCCGACGAGCAGCAGATCGCGTGCCACGGATGGGTGGTCGCGGGCCTCCTGCAGCACCACTTCCTCACCGGCGACGGCGCCTCAAGGTCGGCGGCGTTCCGGGTGCTCGACGAACTCATCGTTCCGGCCGTGCAGGCGGACGACTACCCGTGGCAGCGCGACTCGCAGCCCGAGGCGGGCGGACCCTCCGGAACCGCGACGCAACTGCTCGACGGGTGGGCCCTGTCGAGCGACGTCTGGTGCGTGCTGCTCACCCTCAACGGGCTCGTACCCGCGGCCGTCGAGTCGGGCCGCGCCGACCTCGCCTATCTCATCGAGAGCCTCGCCGGAAGGGTGCTGCGGCTCGACGTCGTGGGGCAGCGCGCGCAGTTGCACGCCGTGCTCGCCGCGGCGCGCGCCTTCGCCGACTGGGCGGCCGAGACGGGCAGCAGCGCTGCGCGAGCCGCGGCCATCGCCCTGTACGACGAGTACGCGCACTCGGGCCGCACGCTCAACTACGCGACGTACAACTGGTTCGGGCGACCCGACAGCTGGACGGAGCCGTGCGCCATCGTCGACTCGCTGGGAGCGGCGACGACGCTCTCGCGCCTCACGGGCGACAGCCGGTACCGGGATGACGCGACCCGCATCGCACGCAACGCGCTCGACTTCGCCGAGCGCCGCGACGGCAGCTTCGGGCTCGACAGCGTCGCGACGCCGGAGTCGCCCGTGATGACGCCCCTGCAACCCGACGCCCACTGGTGCTGCACCATCCGCGGCGCGGTGGGGCTGCTGGAGGCCCGCGAGACATCGGCCGAGTTCACGGACGGCGCGCTCACGATCGCCGACCCGTACCCGGGCGAGCACCGGCATCCGGACGGTTGGGTGATCCGGCAGACGGTCGACACCCCCTACCCGTGCACCCGGTTGGAGGTCGTCGAGGCACCGTCGGAAGGCCCCCCTCTGGATGTCGAGATGACGATCTCGGAGCGGCGCACCGGTGCCCCGCTGTCGCGCGATCGCGGAGCCGCGGCGAGCATCCGCCTGACCTTCGACCCCGTCGCCGAGCCGATCCCCGGCGGCGAGCTGATCTGGGTCGGTCCCGTGCTGCAGGTCGGAGACGCCGACGACGCCGCAGCTCCCCTCGTTCCCCTGACCTCGGTCGCCGGAGGTTTCGGCCGGGAGGAGCACCCCCGCGTGCGCCTCGCGGTCGCGACGGAAGGGCGGCGCTAGGTCACAACCCCTGCCGGCGGGCCGCCGACATGCTCAAAGGAGAGTGCAATGAAGAGAACACGCTGGATCGGGGCCCTCGCGGCTCTCGGCATCGCGGTGACGACCGTCACCGCCCCGCAGGCTCCCCCGGGAGCGGCGGCGGATCCCGTCGTCTCCGACGTCGGGATCTGGTACGCCACCTGGTACTCCAAGCTCCCGACGCTGGCGCCCACGGCGCTCGTCGGCCACGGCGCATCGAGCACGAACCAGTTCCTCGCCGACGTCGACGGCGACGGCAAGGCCGACGCGGTGACCTTCGAGTCGACCGGCACCTGGAAGGCTGCGCTCTCGACGGGGACGGCGTTCGCCTCACCCACCACCTGGCGGACCGGCCATGGCGCGAACTCGACCGAGCAGTACCTCGCCGATGTCGACGGCGACGGTCGCGCCGACGCCGTCGCCTACTTCTCCACCGACGTCAACGGCGACGGGCAGGCCGGCGACTGGTACGTCGCGCTCTCGACGGGCAGCGCATTCGGCACCTACACGCTCTGGCGCTCGGGGGCAGGCGCGACGGCCAGTTCGCGGTACCTCGCCGACGTCACCGGCGACGGCCGAGCCGACCTCGCGACCTTCTCGGTCGGTGCGGGAACGACCACGAGCGGCACCTGGAGCGTCGGGATCTCCACGGGCACGGCGTTCGGCGCTCTCTCGACGTGGAGGACCGGCTTCGGCGGGAACACCACCAAGCAGTTCCTCGCGGATGCGACCGGTGACGGGAAGGCGGATGCGATCTACTTCGCCGCATGGGACGGCTCCTGGTACACGACACCGTCGACCGGCACCGCCTTCGGTACGGCCGCCCTCTGGACGACGACCCACGGCATCGGATCGAATCGTCAGTTCGTCACGGACGGCAACGGTGACGGCTTCGCCGAGCCGTACGTCTACTTCACGGTCGACGTGGACGGCGACGGCCTCGCCGGCGATCTGTACGGCCGCGAGTACGACCGCTCCCTGAAGGCGATCTCGCCCGAGAACATCGCGATGAACACCGGATTCGGCGCGAGCGCCACGAACATCATGCAGGGCAACGTGACGGGCGACCGCTACGGATGGCAGAACCTCGTCGCGTTCCAGGGCGGCACGTGGTCGATCCAGCGGTACCGTGCCGCGGACCGGGTCTCGACCAACACCTGGGCGGGGTTCCCCGGCAAGCCGGCCATCCGGTACCTCCCGCTCACGCTGGGCAGCTACCAGACCTACGACAGCGGGACCGCCGCCGTGATCGACGAGCATCTCGCCACCTTGTCCGGGGCGGAGGTCGACTGGCTGCTGATGGACGAGACGAACGGCCTCAACAACGTGAGCGGCGCCATCCTCAACCGCGCGCACGACGTGGCCGAGCGGATCGTCGCGCACAACGCGCAGCCCGCCAACCGCGACGTCCGTTACGCCTTCGCGATCGGTCGGGTGCAGTGGACGGCTGACCCCCTCACGATCGAGCAGGAGGCCCTGCAGACCTGGAACGAGTTCGCGAACGACCCCGTCATCGGCGGCGCGTCGAACTACTACCAGGTCGGCGGGAAGCCGCTCCTGGTGGTCTACGCGGCCCCGCACATCCAGAATGCGTGGCGCAGCTACACGGGCGACAAGAGCGCGAGCAACCGTTTCACGGTCCGGTTCGCCTCGACCGGGCAGCCGGGAGAGTACGGATGGCAGCTCGGCCCGAGCGGCTCGCCCGTCGATTCCGAGGTGATGCTCACCATGCCCGGTTGGAACAACAACGTCGCGGGCTACACGCCGGTGTCGCGGCAGAACGGCCTGTACTACATCAACCAGACGTGGCGGCACGTGCTCGACGCCCCCGCCCGGCCGAAGATCGTCGTGCTCAACTCGTTCAACGAGTTCGCGGAGGAGACCTCGGTGCAGGTCGCGGACACCTCGAATCTCGTCTCGCCCGCCGAGAAGTGGTACAACACCGACGGCGTCATCGACAACGCCATGTACTGGAACATGACGAAGGACTTCGTCCGGCAGCTGAAGCATCCCGGTGACGCCTTCTTCTCGAAGGCTGGTTTCTCGAGCACGCAGGGCGCCAACGGCTGGTCGTACGAGCAGTGGGCCTACTCGGGCAGCACGCGCACGGTGACTCCCCTCACGTGGAACTCGGCGCAGGCGCGTTGGGCGGGCAGCGCCACCTATTCGCTCGCGGGCGCCGACTGGCAGCATCCGGATGTGGGGGCCGACACGGCGAGGGTCTTCACCACGACACGGTCGGGCAGCGTCACGGTGAGCGGCGTCGTCTCGAAGACCCAGTCGGGCGGTGACGGCATCGCCGTACGGATCCTGAAGAACAACGTGCAGGTGTGGCCGGCGACGGCGGGCGCGAAGGTGCTCACGACGACGGACGCGAAGACGTTCCTGTTCACGATCCCGGTCGCATCCGGCGACCGCATCGAGTTCGTCACGAACGCCCGGAGCACAGCCGCGTACGACACCACCGGCTGGGCAGCGACGGTGACCTACCAGTAGCCGCCATGCGGCATCGGGGGCGGGCTCGGGCGATCGGCCCGCCCCCGGTGCCCACTGCGGGCGTGAAGTGCACTGCGCCGACACTCAGCCGGGATGCGAGAGAATCGCACGTGCCCTCCACCGACCCCCTGCCGCCGAGCGGCATCGATCCCGCCGACCTCGAGACGACCCTGCGCGTGCTGGCCGGACTCTCGAAGATCGACCGCGACCACCCCGATTTCCGGGCGGTCCGTCACGCGACGGCGGCGATGTTCAAGGACGTGAAGCGCGAACGACGCCTGGAGACCCGGGCGCGCATCCAGGAGAACGATCGCTCCGTCGTGGCGGCGACCGCCACCGGGGCCCCCGACCGCATCGACGACGAGACCCGCGGGATCCCGATCTCCGGATCGGCCACCCAGGCGACCGCGGGCGTGCTGATGAAGGCACGCGCCTGCTACATCTGCAAGCAGGACTACACGCTCGTCGACGCGTTCTACCACCAGCTGTGCCCGAGTTGCGCGGCGATGAGCCACGCGAAGCGCGACGCACGCACCGACCTCACCGGCAAGCGCGCCCTGCTCACCGGCGGGCGCGCCAAGATCGGCATGTACATCGCGCTGCGGCTGCTGCGCGACGGCGCGCACACCACCATCACGACGCGGTTCCCGCGGGATGCCGTGCGCCGCTTCACGAGCCTGCCCGACTCGGCCGAATGGATCGATCGCCTGCGCATCGTCGGCATCGACCTCCGCGATCCGGCACAGGTCATCGGGCTCGCGGAGTCCGTGGCCGCACAGGGTCCGCTCGACATCCTCATCAACAATGCGGCCCAGACGGTGCGACGCTCCCCCGGCGCCTATCAGCCGCTCGTCGAGGCGGAACTCGCGCCGCTGCCCGACGGCCCCCTCCCCGAGCTCGAGACATTCGGCCACACCAACGACGCGCATCCGCTCGCGCTGGCGCGCTCGGTAGCCGCGCATCCGATCCTCGCCGCGGCCGCCGCGAAGGCGGAGGAGCTCACCGAGCTGGCCCTCGCCCCCGGGTCGTCGTCCCTCGAACGGCTGGCAGCGGGCACCGCGATCGACGCCGGCGGCCTGGTGCCCGATCTCGCCCACGTGAACTCGTGGACCCAGAGCGTCGACGACGTCGACCCGCTCGAGATGCTCGAGGTGCAGCTCGCGAACGAGACCGCGCCGTTCATCCTCATCTCCAAGCTGCGGGCCTCGCTCGCCTCCTCCCCCGCCCGGCGCACCTACATCGTCAACGTGAGCGCCATGGAGGGCGTGTTCGGCCGCGGGTACAAGGGTCCCGGCCACCCCCACACGAACATGGCGAAGGCGGCCGTCAACATGCTGACCCGCACGAGTGCGCGCGAGCTCTTCGAGACCGACTGCATCCTGATGACGAGTGTCGACACCGGATGGATCACCGACGAGCGTCCGCACCCGACGAAGGTCCGTCTGGCCGAGGAGGGCTTCCACGCGCCCCTCGACCTCGTCGACGGCGCGGCCCGCGTCTACGACCCGATCGTCCGGGGCGAAGCGGGCGAGGACATCTTCGGAGTGTTCCTCAAGGACTACTCCCCCGGTTCCTGGTAACCCGGAGCGGGCGCAGCTACTTCCCGATCGTGCAGGTCTGATCCGCCGCCGACTGCCCGCGCAGCCAGTCGAACACCACCTGCTCCGGCAGCACCGGTTCGCTCGTCGCTCCGGGTGTTGCCGAGGGATCCGGAGCGGGCGTCTCGACCGGGACCGGGGTCGCGTTCGGGTCGATCTCCGAACCCACCCCGTCGCCCGGCTGCGCCACCCCGATCGCCTGATCGTTGCGGATCGCATCCATCAGCTGCGCGCCCCGCACCGCATCCGGCTGCACGTGATTCAGATAGATGCCGGTGCCCGCCGTGGTCCCCGGGTACTGCACGAGCGTGATCCGCTCCATCGGGATGTTGTCGAGCGCCTTCGCCATCGCGATCATCGTCGTCGGCTGGATCAGTTCCTCCGAGAGCTTCATCTTCTCGCTCGCGATCTGCGCGAGGCCCCACAGCTTGCCGACGTCGGTGAGGGTCTCCTCCGACTTGAGCTTGCGCAGCAGCGCCGACAGGTACACCTGCTGCGAGCTGATCCGGGTGAGGTCGGAACCGTCGCCCACGCCGTGACGGGTGCGCAGGAACTGCAACGCCTCCCAGCCGCTCAGGGTCGACGTGCCCGCGGGCAGGTACAGGCCGGTGTAGTCGTCTTCGATCGGCGACTGGATGCACACGGGCACGCCGCCCACCGCGTCGGCCATCGACGCGACGCCGTCGAAACCGATCATCCCCGCGAACTGGATCTCGAGTCCGGTGAAACCGCGCACCACATCGACGACGCAGGCGAGCCCGCCGTAGGAGAGCGCGTTGTTGATCGGCAGCCCGCGCGCGGCGCTCGAGGTCTTCCCCGTCTCCTCATCCGTGCACGGCGGGAACGGCACAACCATGTCGCGTGGAATGCTCACCGCGATCGCGCTCGTCTGATCCTCGGAGACATGGATGAGGATGTTCACGTCGTTGAGCACCGTGTCGCGGTCGTAGTACTCGTCGTTGCCGACGACGAGCATGTTGAAGCCGCCCTCGATCGCCCCGATCTCGGGGATGGGATCATCGGAAGGGTTGATGTCGATCGAACCTTCTTGGAGCCCTCTGGCCAGCTGGTAGGCGGCGATACCGACGATCGAACCGGTCGCGACGAGCACGACGGCCAGCGTGCCGCCCAGCAGCGCGAGCACGTTCAGCCAGGCTCGCGATCGCGGGAGCCGCCCGTGTCGGGCATCGCTTTTCGGGCTCGTCGTGCGCTCCGCCTTCGAGCGGTTCCGCGACATCTCGTCGGCCATCGAGCCCCCTGTCGGTTCCGGGCCATTCTGCCCCATGATCCCGGGGATGCTCAGGCGAGGACGGCGTTGGCGCGTCCGATCCCCTCAGCGACCAGGGTGCTCCTCGCCTCGACCGCCTGACGCACCTCGTCGTCGAGCATGCCGAGAGCACGCTCCTCGCCGATCACCGCCTCGAGCTCGCCGAATGCCACGGCAGCCCCATCCCAGTCCCCCGATTCCGCGAGAGCCGGCACGAGATCGCGGAGGGCGAGGACGAAGCCGCCCCGATCGCCTGCCTCGTAGGCGGTGCGAACGGCGTCCTCCAGCAGCTCGATTCCTGCGGAGGTCCTGTCGCCCCAGGCGAGCAGCTTGTAGGAGCGGGTCAGGCAGCGCGTGGCCCCATGCTCGCGGAGCACATCGAGCTGCACCGGATGCACCTCGCGCTGTCCTGCCGGCACGCTCAGGGCGAGCTCCAGCAGTTCGGCCAGCGCACGTTCGACGACCTTCTCCTGCGCGACCGCGTAGCGGACGCACTCGTGCGCCCACGCGGCCGCTCTCGGGTGCTCGATCCCGTTGAGCGCGATGCTCGCCGCCATGGAGAACCGCACGTTGTCGACGTGCAGGATGTCGCCCTCCTCGGCGAAGAGGTCGATCGCGAGCTGCAGGCTCTCGAGCGCCCGGTCCAGGTCCATCGGGTGGCCGAACCATCCGAGCCCCTCCGCGTGCGAGAGGTGGGCGTCGAGCCAGCGGCCCGCGCTCGGGAGGCGGCGTGCTGCGGCCACCGCCGACGCGACACGCGCGCCGTCACCCGCGTAGGCGGCGAGCAGCGCGTCGAGGTGATGCGGATGCGGATGGGTCGCGCCGAAACGCTCCAGCGCGACGTCGACGATCGGCCGCACCTCCCGGAGGTCGCGAAAGCAGAGAGCGAGGGCGATGGCGTGGAGGTCCTCCACATCCGCGGAGTTCAGGAGATCTCGCGTCGTGACCTCGACGAGTACGGCAAGGGTCTCCGCGACGGGTCCGTACTGCTCGATGCAGATGGCGAGCTCACCGGCGACGTGGCCGCGTTCTCGCGCGTCGAGCGTCACGAGCGGCAGGAGGGATGCGACGTTCGACGCGACCCAGCGCGCGCGTGCTCCCGTTTCGGCGCGGTCGTCGCGGCGAGCCGACAGCGCGGCCTGCCGCAGGCGGTCGCGCCAGGATGCGAAGCCGCGTTCGCGGACGACGGCGATCGATTGCGATCCGGTCACCGCGCGGAGGTGGGTGCGTACCGCGCTCGGCACGCGATAGAGCGCGCCATCGGGCGATCCACCCGCCGCGACCACGAACGACGCATCGACGAGGCGCGCGATGAGGCCCGCCGAATCCTGTCCGACGAGGACGTCGGCGGCCGGGAGAGCGAACCGTGGTGGACCGGCGACGAGCGCGAGCAGCCCCTCGCGGTCGGACCCGTCGAGGCCGTCCATCGAGCGCTCGATCGCGGCCCCGAGCGAGCCGTGCCTGCTTCCGGATCGACGCTCGAGCACCCCGAGGTCACCGCGGAGCCGTTCCTCGATCGTGTCGAGAGGGAGCGTGCTCGCGGCGGCCGCGGCGAGCACGATCCCGAGGGGCAGGTCGTCGACGAGTTCGCAGATCCGCGCGATCGTGGGCGTGTCCTCGACCGAGGACGGGGTGCGGGCGCGATCCCGGAACAGGGCGACGCCGTCGTCACGCGCGCCGAGGCCGCCGATGCGCAGCTCTCCCGCCACGTCGACCGGCGGTGCCACCGTCGTCACGACGACCCGCGTTCCCGGAGCGCGCGCGACGATCGCGCGGGCGAGTGCGTGCACCTCTTCGACCGCCCCGTCCGCGTCGTCGAACACCACGAGGTGCGCGCGCACCGCCAGGGCCACGGCACACGAGTTGACGACGTCGTTGTCGCGGCCGATCAGCACGTGAAGGGCGTCCGCGAGACGCCCGACGAGTTCGGCGGGCCGGGCGCCGTCGAGCGACACCAGCACCGGAGACCGTCGGGTCAGGTGGAGGAGCTCGCGTGCGAGTCGCGACTTGCCCGCCCCGGGGGCTCCGGTGATGGCGACGACGTCGTACCTCTCGACCAGTTCCACGAGATCCGAGTACTCGGCCGCCCGTCCGCGGAGGCGGCCCGACGGGGCATCCACCAGTCCACGCCGCCGCTCGAGCGCGGCCTCGACGAGCTCTGCTCGTGAGGCCGCGCCGAGCTTTCGCCGGAGGCTGGCGACGTGGGACTCGACCGTGCGCACCGAGAGGTAGAAGGACTCCGCGATCTCGGTGTTGGTGAGGCGCCGCTCGATGGCCGAGAGCACCTCGGCCTCTCGCGGGGTCAGCTCGACGCCGCTCATGCCGCCCACGGTAGCGCCCGACGCATCCGGGCGCACGCGTCGAGGATGCCGCGGAAGGTGCGGCGGATCCTCGGGCGTTCATGCGCCGGGCGGGGCGCGTCCCGTTCGAGCGCACGACGGCGGTACTCCAGCTCGAGCTGGACCCGGGGTTCGTCGGGCCCGGTCCTCCACTCGCGTGTGTACGTCTCGGAGATCATGAGTCGGCCCTCCGGCGTCCGGTGACGATGAGGTAGTCCCAGTGCATCCCGTCGGCGTGGGTGAACTCCTCGGCGAGGTCGTCGATGTCGTCCGCGAGAGCGCGGGTGGCATCCGGGTCCCCGTCGAGCTGCGCCAACGCCATCACGGTGGGTCCGTAGAACGTCGAGAAGAACCGGCGGAAGTCGCCGCGCTCGCGGAACGCGCTCGCCACGAGGGTTCCGCGCGTGACCCCGACGATGTCGACGCGATCGCCGAACAGCCCTGCGACGTAGTCCACGTCGCCCCAGGATGCGGGCGGGCGGGCTCCGGACGGGCCGGGAGGCAGATGGCCGGCCATCGTCGTGAAGAGGCGTCCGATGAATCCGTCCGGCGTCCAGTTGAGAAGCCCGATCCGTCCGCCGACGCGTGTCACGCGCACGAGCTCGTCGGCCGACAGCTGGTGGTCGGGCGTGAACATCACACCGACGCAGGAGGTGGTGACGTCGAACGACTCGTTCGCGAACGGGAGCGCCTCGGCGTCGGCTTCGAGCCATTCGATGCTCACGCCGGCCGCGGCCGCACGAGTGCGGCCCGCGTCGAGCAGTTGCGGGACGATGTCGGAGGCGACGACGCGCGCTCCGCGTTTCGCGGCAGGGATCGAGACGTTCCCGGATCCGGCGGCCACGTCGGCGAGCCGGTCGCCCGCGACGTCTCCGACGGCATCGAGCAGCGCCGGGCCGAGGCTCGGGATGAGCTCATCGGCGACACGTGTGTAGTCGCCTGCCGCCCAGATGGCGCGGGCGCGGTCCTTCGGGGCCGCCTTGCGCGGGGTGGAGGTGGGGGTGGTGTTCATGGGGGGGGTTCCTTTCATCGGGCCGCGGATGCGGCACCCCACCACTCTCCGCAGGAACCCGTGCGGGGTCATCCGTGCTCAGCACGGAGATCCGCGGCCGCGCTCAGCGCAACGGCGTCCACCCGGGCGGAAGCGGTCCGCCCGTCTCGGCGCGCTCCCGGTCGGCCGCAGCCGACCATCCCTGGGCCTCGGCGACCGCATCGAACCCTCCGCGTGCGACCCGGAAACCGACATCGTCGTGGTGCATCCGCGGTGCCCCGCCGCGGCGGGTCGACGCCCGGACGCTCCACGCGTCATCGGCGTAGCCTCCACCACGGAAGACGCGGTAGTCGCGGTAGCGCGCGGGATCGAGCAGGTCCCAGCACCACTCCCATACGTTGCCGAGCGTGTCGAAGAGCCCGTTGAGGTTCGGAAGCCTGCCGCCGACCTCCTGCGGCGCGGCGACACCATCGGCGGCGGTCCACGCGACCTCCGGGAGCGGTCCGTAGTGCGCGCCGTCCGATCCGGCGCGGCAGCCGAACTCCCACTCGGCCTCGGTCGGGAGCCGGAACCCGTCGGCGTCGACGTGCCACGTCACGTCCTCGCCGTCGAAGGTGTACGCGGGATCGAGACCCTCCCACTCGGATGCCGCGTTGCAGAAGCGGATGGCTCGCAGCCAGGTCACGTCTGTCGCGGGGCGTCGCGGATGCGATGCTGCCTCGCCCAGCAGCTCGGCGAGCTGCTCCTGGGTGACCGCGTAGACGCCCAGCTCGAACGGCTCGAGAACCACGGTCCGCCTCAGTCGGCGGCGTGCGTCGTGCAGAGTGACGGATCCGCCTGCGATCCGTGCCATCTCGATCTCGACCACCGGGGAAGTCTCGCATGCAACCCGTAAAGTCGAAGGCGGAGTCGCGATCCGACGACCCGACCATGCTCGAAAGGAACCACCACCATGACCGACGCTCCCGCTCCGGCCGTGCAGCCGTCGTACACTCCCCCGCCCCGCACCAACGGCCTCGCGATCGCCTCGTTCGTGCTCGGCATCCTCGGGTTCGCCATCATCCCGGTGATCCTCGGTCACATCGCCCTCAGCCAGATCAACTCCCGCGGCGAGGGCGGCAAGGTGTTCGCCATCATCGGTCTCGTGCTCGGCTACCTGGGCATCGTCGCCTGGGTGCTCTTCGTGCTGTTGCTGCTGCCGCTGTTACTGGTCGCGGGCGCGAACGGGATGAGCTGAACCGTCCGCCATCTCCGGGAGCCGCACCATCGGGAGCGGCTCCCGGTCCGTGAGGAGCAACATGTCGCAGTCGAATTGGGCCGGGAACGTCACGTTCGCCGCCGCCGCGATCGAGGTCCCGTCGTCCCCGGATGAGGTGGTCGAGCTGGTGCGCGCCGCCGGTCCCGGCGGGCTGCGTCCGCTCGGCACCCGGCACTCCTTCTCGCCGATCGCGGACACGACGGGAACGCTCGTCTCGTCCGCCGGGTTCGCGACCCTCTCCGACATCCGGATCGCACCCGACCGCCTCAGCGTGTCGGTGCCCGGAGGCGTGCGCTACGGAGAGCTCGCACGCGTGCTCGAGGCGGAGGGTCTCGCTCTCGCCAACCTCGCCTCGCTCCCCCACATTTCGGTCGCCGGCGCCGTCGCCACCGGCACGCACGGCTCGGGCACCGCCAACGGCTCGCTCGCGACCGCCGTCCGCTCGGTCGAGTTCGTCGACGGCCGCGGCGAGGTCGTCGTCCTCCGCCGCGACGACCGGAACTTCGCGGGTGCGGTCGTCGCGCTCGGTGCGCTCGGCTTCGTCACGCGTCTCGATCTCGACGTCGAGCCGACGTTCCTCGTCGCCCAGACCGTCTATCGGGGGCTGCCCCTCGCATCGGTGCTCGACTCCTTCGCCGAGGTGACCGAACTGGGCTACTCCGTGAGCCTCTTCACCACGTGGCGCGAACCCGACCTGATCGACCAGCTCTGGCTCAAGCGCCGCGCGGACCTCGACGCCCCCGCCCCCGATGAGGTACTCGGCGCCCGCCCTTCCCCCGTCGCGATGCACCCGATCGCCGGCGTGGACGCCCGCTTCTGCACGCCCCAGCTCGGCGACGCAGGTCCCTGGCTCGACCGCCTCCCGCATTTCCAGCTCCAGTTCACCCCCTCCAACGGCGACGAGCTGCAGACCGAGTACCTGCTGCCTCGAAGCACCGCCGTCGAGGCGTTGCAGGAGGTGCGCGCCCTCTCGGCCGAGATCGCGCCCCTGCTGCAGGTGACCGAGATCCGCGAGATCGCCGCCGACGACCTGTGGCTGAGCGGCGCTTTCGGCACGGATGCCGTGGGCATCCATTTCACGTGGCTGCCGCAGCAGGACGCCGTCGACGCGCTCCTCCCGCGCATCGAGCAGCGCCTCCTGCCGCTCGGTGCCCGCCCGCACTGGGGCAAGCGATTCCGCGCCGACGCCGACCGGCTGGCGCCGCTCTACCCGCGCTTCGACGACTTCCGCGCGCTCGTGGCCGCGCACGACCCGCGTGGGGTGTTCCGCAACGCCTTCCTCGCCGAGAAGCTCGACCTCTGACGGACGCTAGCGTGGCCTCATGCCCGCGCAACCCGCCGCAGACGCCGCCCTCGCCACCGCCCGCACCGCGCACGAGCGCGGCGACACGATTCTGCAGCTGCAGATCGAGTCGGGCCGCCTCGCCGGTGCGAGCTCCTCCTGGGGCTCGTCCGAGAACCTCGCCGTGAGCGACCCCGACGTGGGCTGGTTGCTCGGTCACGTCGAGGCCATCGGGTGGCGGCTCGAGCATGTGGGCTACGTCTTCGTGGAGACGGGCTCGTCGAGTTCGGCCCGCATCCTGTCCACGGGCGAAGGCACGGTGAACCGCGGCGAGATCGTGGGCTACTACGTGTTCCGCCGGGCCGCCACGGTCTGACCCGCTCGGCGGCGCCCGAACGCCACCAGCAGGACCCCCGCGAGACCGACGGCGACGGCCACGGCCACGAGAGGCTCCTGCCCGGCGCCGGATGCCGCGAGTTCCGGCTGCACGGGCGGCATCGCGAGCACGACCGCCGCGGGAGTCGCCGTGTCGGCCACCACCAGCACCGGGTCGGGGGCGATGAAGCCGGCCGGTGGGATCACGAGCAGTTCGTACGGGTCGTCCGCGGGACGCTGCTCCGTCTCGAAGACGAAGCTGCCGTCGGGCGCGACGGGCGCCGTCACCGGAAGGTCCTCGGCGTTCAGCACCGGGCTTCCGTCGGCGTTGTTGAGCTGCACGAGCGTCCCGTCGGGAACGGTCGTCTCCCCCGGCACCGTGATGGTGCCGGTGATGGTCGCCTTCGGCGCCGGGGCCGCGAGCCAGAGCTGAACGGTCGGGATGCCGTCGCGAGGCCCCACGAGCACCTCCATGACGGCGATGTCGACGCTCGGCATGAACCAGCCGTACGCTCCCGACGTGTCGCGCGTGGCGGCAGGCGCTCCGGGCAGGCTGTTACCACGGAGGGTCCCCGGAACGTAGCTCACCGTGTCGAAGGTCTCGGGTGCCGTCACCCAGACCGGGGCATCCGTGTACGGCGCCGGGCCGCAGCTCCCGGGCTTCGGCACGTTGGTGCAGTAGTTCTCCGCCGACTGGAACCCCAGTTCGGCGACATCGAGCGGATCGGTGCGCGCCGCATCCGTCCACGCCCGGATGAAGACCCAGTCGGCGTCCACGTCGCCGAACGCGAATCCCCACCCGTCGGGCTGCGGCCCCGCGAACGTCTGCGTCGTCGTCGAGTAGGCGCCCGCCGGGCGGGTGCCGATGTTCAGGTAGGGCTGCGAGCGGGTCGATCCGAACTCCTGGCCGAATGCCGTGGACGCCCCGAGGAACCCGGTCACTCCGCTCGGCCCCGTGACGGTCGTGGCATCGGATGCGATCGAGACGGCCGGGAACCCCGCAGAGTCGGGGAAGGTCGCGGATGCCGTGAACGCGCCGCTGGATCCCCCCAGCTGCCAGACGGGGAACGCGCCCACCTCATCCGGTTCGACCGCTGCGGCCCCCGTCGCAGGCACACACACCAAGGCGGCGATGGCGAGAACGAGGACGGCGGCGCGGCGGGTCACTCCCGATGTTAGGCAGACGCCGGCCCCCGGTGTCTACGACCGGTTTTCGTCAGTCGGTGCCGAGGTCGAACGCCGAACCCTCGTTGGACTCGTCGATCGCGCTCTCGAGCGCCTCTTCCGCGGCTGTCGCGCCCGTGCTGCCGAGGATCTGCTCGGCGGCCCCTGCCTCCAGCTGGCCCACGAGCTCCGCCGTCGCGCCGCCGATGAGGCCCTGCGCGGCGTACTGCTCGAGCCGCGACCGCGAATCCGCGATGTCGAGGTTGCGCATCGTCAGCTGCCCGATGCGGTCGTCGGGCCCGAACGCCTGGTCGCCCACGCGCTCCATCGAGAGCTTGTCGGGCTGGTAGCTGAGGTGGGGGCCGGTCGTGTTGAGGATCGTGTAGTCGTCGCCCCGACGCAGCCGCAGAGTCACCTCGCCGGTGACGGCCGAACCCACCCAACGCTGCAGCGATTCGCGGAGCATGAGCGACTGCGGGTCGAGCCAGCGTCCCTCGTACATGAGACGACCGAGGCGCCGCCCCTCGGCGTGGTAGTTCGCGATGGTGTCCTCATTGTGGATCGCGTTCAGCAGTCGCTCGTAGGTGATGTGCAGGAGCGCCATGCCCGGTGCCTCGTAGATGCCGCGCGACTTCGCCTCGATGATGCGGTTCTCGATCTGGTCGGAGGCGCCGAGGCCGTGGCGACCGCCGATCGCGTTCGCCTCGAGCACGAGCGCCACCGGGTCTGAGAACTCGACCCCGTTGATCGCCACCGGGCGTCCCGCCTCGTAGCGCACCGTGACCTCCTCGGTGGCGATCTCGACGTCGTCGCGCCACGACGCGACGCCCATGATCGGCTCGACGATGTCGAGGCCGCTCGACAGCTCCTCGAGGTTCTTCGCCTCGTGGGTCGCTCCCCAGATGTTGGCGTCGGTCGAGTAGGCCTTCTCGACGGAGTCGCGGTACGGGAACCCGTGGGCGACGAGCCATTCGCTCATCTCGGTGCGGCCCCCGAGCTCGCGCACGAAGTCGACGTCGAGCCACGGCTTGTAGATGCGCAGCCGCGGGTTCGCCATCAGGCCGTAGCGGTAGAACCGCTCGATGTCGTTGCCCTTGTAGGTGGAGCCGTCTCCCCAGATCTCGACGCCGTCGTCCTTCATGGCGCGAACGAGCATCGTGCCGGTCACCGCGCGGCCGAGCGGCGTCGTGTTGAAGTACGTCTTGCCGCCGGAACGGATGTGGAACGCGCCGCACTGCAGCGCCACGAGCCCCTCCTCGACGAGCGCGGTCTTCGCGTCGACGATCCGTGCGAGCTCGGCGCCGTACTCGAGCGCGCGCCCGGGCACCGCCTCGATGTCGGGCTCGTCGTACTGGCCGAGATCGGCCGTGTAGGTGCACGGGACGGCGCCCTTGTCGCGCATCCAGGCCACCGCGCAGGAGGTGTCGAGACCTCCGGAGAAAGCGATGCCGACGCGCTCGCCGACGGGGAGAGAGCTCAAGACCTTGGTCACCCCTCCAGCCTACGGCGCGCCGCGCCCGCCTCCCGACGCGGGCACCCCCGTTCTGGACCCCCGGTTTTCCCCGATTTGGCCGCATCCGCCGGTATCCTGACCCAATGGCGGATCAGCGGCGCACCCCGGGCTCGCAGACGTCCCTGCGCGAAGCCAACCGTGGCCGCATCGTCGACGCCGTCAAGAAGCACGGCGGCCTCACCCAGGTGGAGCTCGCCGGCGCCACGGGCCTCTCGCCCGCCACGGTTTCCAACATCGTCAAGGAGCTCGCCGAGTCGGGCGTGCTGAGCACCTCGAAGTCGATGCGGTCCGGCCGCCGCGCCCAGTACGTCACCCTCGCCCACGCGAACGGACTCGTCTGCGGCATCCACTTCTCGCAGCGGCACCTGCGGGTGGCGCTCGCCGACGCCGGCATGACCGTGGTCGCAGAGCACGAGATGCCGCTCGCCAAGGACCACCGCTCCGACAACGAGATCCGCCGTGTCGGGATGCTGCTCGCCGACATGCTCGACACGGTCTCGGCCGAGCGCGACGAGCTGCTCGCCGTGGGCGTCGCGATCGCCGCCCCCATGGATGCCGCGAGCGGCATGGTCGCGCGACCCGGCATCCTGCGCGGCTGGGAGGGGATCGCGATCGGCGCGACGATGGAACGGGTGCTCCGGGTCCCCGTGTTCGTCGACAACGGCGCCAACCTGTCGGCGCTCGCCGAGCACCGGCTCGGCGCCCTCCGCGGGCAGAGCGACGCGATGTTCCTCGAAGTCTCGGACGGCATCGGCGCCGGGATCCTGGTGGGTGGACGCGGCTACCGCGGGGCCAGCGGCAGCGCCGGCGAGTTCGGGCACACCGTGATCAGGGAGAACGGACCGCTCTGCCGGTGCGGCAACCTCGGATGCCTCGAGGCGATGGCCGGGGGCGACGCCATCGTCGAGAGCCTCAAGACGCGCTACTCGGGACTCAAGCTCAGTGACGTCATCGTGCGAGCCATGGCGGGTGACGACGTCTGCATCCGGGCGATCGCCGACGCGGGCACCCACATCGGCGTCGCCGCCGCGAACGTCGCGAGCATGTTCGACCCCGCGCGTCTCGTGATCGGCGGCCAGCTGGCCCGCGCGGGCGAGCTGCTGCTCGGCCCGATCCGGCAGGTCGTCGACCGGTCGCTCGCCACTCGTCTCAGCCCGGCGCCGGAGATCGTCGCCGGACAGCTGGGGGTGCGTGCCGCGCTCGTGGGCGCGGTCGGCCTCGCAAACGACCAGGTGAGCGCTTTCCCCGTCGCGGCACCCGGATCCGTCGACCTACGGGTCGCGCTCGGGTGACACGATGACCCGCTCGCTCCGGGCGATCGCATCCGCGGTCGTCGCTCTTCTCGCCGTCCTCAGCCTGTCGGCGTGCACGAACGCCGTCCCCGGCGGTTCGGCGACCGGCGACCCCGACACCGCCAAGATCGGCCTCCTCCTCCCCGACTCGGTGACCGCGCGCTACGACTCCGCCGACCGGCCGTATTTCGAGGCCCGCATCGCAGAGCTCTGCCCCGCCTGCCAGGTGCTGTACGGCAACGCCGACGGCGATGTGGCGAAGCAGCAGCAGCAGGCCGAGTCGATGCTCACCCAGGGCGTGCGGGTGCTCGTGCTCGACCCGTACGACGGCGTCGCCGCGGCCTCGATCGTCGCGCTCGCGAAGACGCGCGGCGTGCCGGTCATCTCCTACGACCGCCTCATCGCGAGCCCCGACCTCTCCTACTACATCTCCTTCGACAACGAGCTCGTGGGGCGGTTGCAGGCGCAGGCGCTCGTCGACGAGCTGAAGGCGCGCGGTGTCGACCCCGACGACGGCGGCATCCTCATGGTCAACGGCTCCCCCACCGACAACAACGCGTCGCAGTTCAAGCGCGGCGCCCACCAGATCATCGACGCGAGCGGCTACGAGGTGCTCGCCGAGTTCGACACGCCCGGATGGGACCCTGCGAAGGCGCAGGACTGGGTGAGTGGGCAGATCTCCCAGTTCGGCCGCCGGATCATCGCCGTCTACGCGGCGAACGACCCGACCGCGGGTGGCGCGATCGCATCCTTCAAGGCCGCCGGCGTCTCACCGCTGCCGCCCGTGACGGGTCAGGATGCGGAACTCGCGGGCCTGCAGCGCATCCTCACGGGCGACCAGTTCATGACGGTCTACAAGGCGCTCCGCCCGGAGGCGTCCCTCGCCGCCGAGCTCGCCATCGACCTCGTCAACGGTCGCACGACCCCCGGCGACGTCGAGGTGACGGTCGGTTCGGCGCAGATCCCCTCGTTCCTGCTCGAACCCGTCGCCGTGACCCGCGACAACATCGGCACCGTCGTCATCGACGACGACTTCTTCACCATCGAGCAGCTCTGTACGCGCGACTACGCCGCGGCATGCCGGGCGGCGGGGCTGGTGTCCGCATGAGCATCGAAGCCGTCCCCCCGCTCGACGAGCGCCCGCTCCCCGACCGTGCGCCGGTGCTGTCGATGCGCGGCATCACCAAGAACTTCGGCAAGGTGCAGGCGCTCGACGACATCCACCTCGACATCTACGCGGGTGAGGTCGTCGCGATCGTCGGCGACAACGGAGCGGGCAAGTCGACGCTCGTGAAGATCCTCGCGGGGGTGCATCCCGCCGACGACGGCACCATCGAATTCGACGGCGTCCCGGTGACGATCCCCGACCCCACCGAGTCGCGGGGCCTCGGCATCGCGACCGTGTTCCAGGACCTCGCCCTCTGCGACAACCTCGACGTCGTCGCCAACCTGTTCCTGGGCCGCGAGATCACGGGTCCCGCGCTCGAGGAGGAGGAGATGGAGAAGCGCGCGTGGGAACTGCTGCGCACGCTCTCCGCGCGCATCCCGTCGGTGCGGGTGCCGATCGCCGCGCTCTCGGGTGGCCAACGGCAGACGGTCGCGATCGCCCGGTCGCTGATCGGGGATCCGCGCATCGTCATCCTCGACGAGCCGACGGCCGCGCTCGGAGTCGCGCAGACGGCCGAGGTGCTCAACCTCATCGAGCGCCTCCGCGAGCGAGGTCACGGGGTCGTGCTCATCAGCCACAACATGGCGGATGTCCAGGCCGTCGCCGATCGCATCGTGGTGCTGCGCCTCGGGCGCAACAACGGCGACTTCCTCGCACCCGATGTGAGCTACGAGGACATCATCGCCGCGATCACCGGCGCCACCGAGCACGCGCGGCCCCTCCCCGAGGAGCCGCTTCCCGCGCCCCGGCGGATCGGACCGGCGACATGACCGAATCCGCTCGCGTCGACAGCCGCTCCCGCCTCGCCGGACTCGTCGACGAGGCCCGCTCGCGCCTGACCGGCAACCTGGGCTCCGTTCCGGTGATCGTCGGGCTGGTGCTCATCTGCATCGTCTTCCAGGCCCTCAACCCGACCTTCCTCTCGGCCGACAACCTGGTCAACCTCACCCTCCAGTGCGCCGCGGTCGGCACGATCGCGATCGGGGTGGTGCTGGTGCTGCTGCTCGGCCAGATCGACCTCTCGGTCGGTTCGGTCAGCGGGCTCGCTGCCGCCATCCTCGGGGTCGGGCTCACCCAGCTCGGCTGGCCGCTCATCCTGTCGATCCTCGTCGCGCTGCTGGCGGGTGTCGCCATCGGCCTGCTGTACGGGTTCCTCTTCACGCGATTCGGCGTGCCGAGCTTCATCATCACCCTCGCGGGCCTCCTCGCCGTTCTCGGGCTTCAGCTGCGCGTGCTCGGCGCCACCGGTTCGATCAACCTGCCGCCCGACTCCCCCATCGTGCTGTTCGCCACCAGCTGGTTCCTGCCGCCGTACGTCGCCTACATCCTCGCGGCGCTGTGGGCCGGCGGGATGTTCACCTCGGCCGTGCTGCGCCAGCGCCGGCGCCGACGGGCCGGTCTCGCCACCACCCACCTCGGCTGGGAGGCCGCGAAGGCCGGGGCGCTGCTGGCGCTCTGCGCGCTCGCGGTCAGCTACCTCGCGACCAACCGCGGTGTGGGCGTGATGTTCGTGTTCTTCATCGTGCTCGTGATGGTGATGGACGTCTTCCTCACGCGCACCCGCTGGGGGCGCGAGGTGTACGCGGTCGGCGGATCGGTGGAGGCCGCACGCCGCGCCGGCATCCGCGTCGACCGCGTCTACATCTCGGTCTTCGTGCTCTGCTCGTCCTTCGCCGTCGTCGGTGGTCTCCTCGCGGCCGGGCGCCAGACCACCGTCACGCTCTCCTCGGGCGCCGCGGACACCAACCTCAACGCGATCGCCGCCGCGGTGATCGGCGGGACGAGCCTCTTCGGCGGGCGCGGTTCGGCGTGGAGCGCCCTGCTCGGGATCGCGGTCATCCAGTCGATCTCCAACGGGCTGACCCTCCTCAACCTCGACTCCTCGATCCGCTACATGATCACCGGCGGGGTGCTCCTGCTCGCCGTGATCATCGACTCCCTCTCGCGCAAGTCGAGGGCAGCACACGGGCAGGCCTGACAGACAGGACGGAACACCATGACGGACGACGGAGTCCAGACGGCACCGGGCAGGGCCCGGCAGTCCGACATCTACCGGGCGGGCGCGTCCGGCACCCGCCCGCGTGTGCCCACCCGCTGGTCGGATCTGGTCGCCGCGGCCGAGCGGGCCATGTCGCCGGAGGCGTGGGCGTACGTCGCCGGGTCGGCGGGCCGCGAGTCCACGGCCGAGGCGAACTACGAGGCCTTCGACTCGTGGCGGATCGTGCCGCGGATGCTGCGCGACGTCTCCGCCCGCGATCTGTCGGTCGAGCTCTTCGGCCGACGGCATCCATATCCGATCATCGTGTCGCCGGTGGGGGTGCTCGAACTCGTCGACCCGGATGCCGACCTCGCGATCGCGCGCGCGGCCGGATCCCTCGGCGTCACGAGCGTCATCTCGAGCCAGGCCTCGTTCCCCATGGAGCGGATCGCGGCCGAGAACGCGGGCCCCCGCTGGTTCCAGCTGTACTGGTCGAGCGAGGACGAACTCGTCGAGAGCTTCGTCTCCCGGGCGGAGGCGAGTGGTGCGGAAGCGATCGTCGTGACGCTCGACACGGGCATGCTGGGGTGGCGGCCCCGCGACCTCGACCAGGGCTTCCTTCCCTTCATCCAGGGGATGGGGATCGCCCAGTACACGAGCGACCCGGTGTTCCGCCGACTGGTCGCCGAGCGCCTGGCCCGCCCCTCGACGGGAGAACGACCGCGGGTCACGCCCGCTGCGGTGCGAACGCTCGTCGGGATGACGCGGCGGCACCCCGGCGCGTTCCGCGAGAACCTGAAGTCGGGCGCTCCGCGGGCGGCGGTGGAGACGTTCCTCGACGTGTTCTCGAGGCCCTCCCTCACCTGGAGCGACCTCCCGTTCCTGCGGGAGCGCACCCGGCTGCCGATCCTCCTGAAGGGGATCCAGCATCCCGACGACGCGCGCCAGGCCGTCGACGCGGGCATCGACGGGATCGTGGTGTCGACGCACGCAGGCCGGCAGGTCGACGGCGCCATCGGTGCCCTCGATGCCCTTCCCCCTGTCGTGGACGCCGTGGGGGGCAGGATTCCGGTGATCCTCGACTCGGGGGTACGCGGCGGGGCCGACGTGGTGCGGGCGCTCGCGCTCGGCGCCTCCGCCGTCGGGGTCGGTCGGGCGTGGGTCTACGGCCTCGCCGTCGCCGGCGAGGAGGGTGCGCGAGACGTGCTCCAGAACCTCATCGCCGAGACCGACCTCGTCCTCGGCCTCGCGGGCGTGTCACGCATCGCCGAGCTCTCCCCCGACATGCTCGTCGGCTGATTCCTCCGCGCATCGCGCGGGCCCGCCCGGCTATCGTGGCAGCGTTACCCGCGCGAGGAGGCGACCGGATGCCGAAGTACGTGCTGTCGATCGACCAGGGCACCACGAGCACCCGAGCGGTGCTCGTCACCGCCGACGGCCGCATCGCCGCAACCGGACAGCGCGAGCACGCGCAGCTCTTCCCCCGCGCCGGCTGGGTGGAGCACGACCCCGCCGAGATCTGGAAGAACACCCGACTGGTGGTCGGCGAGGCGCTCTCGCGGGCGAACACGACCCGCCACGAGATCGCCGCAGTCGGCATCACCAACCAGCGCGAGACGGCGATCGTGTGGGAGCGCGACACCGGTCGCCCCATCGCCCCCGCGATCGTCTGGCAGGACACCCGCACGCAGAGCGCCATCGATGCGCTCGCCGACGGCGATCCCGACCGCTTCCGCGAGACGACGGGTCTCCCGCTCGCCACCTACTTCTCGGCCGCGAAGATCGCCTGGCTGCTCGACGAGGTCGAGGGTGCCCGTGCCCGCGCCGAACGCGGCGAGCTGCTGTTCGGCACCCCGGACACCTGGATCCTGTGGAACCTCACCGGCGGCCCGCACGGCGGCGTGCACGCGACCGACGTGACCAACGCATCCCGCACCCAGCTCATGGATCTGCGCACGCTCGACTGGGATCCCGCGCTGCTCGAGGCGTTCCGGGTTCCTGCGGCGATGCTGCCCGCCATCCGCAGCTCCTCGGAGGTGTACGGGGTCGCCGAGCGCTCGAGTCTGCTGCTCGAGACCCCCATCGCGGGCATCCTGGGCGATCAGCAGGCTGCGACCTTCGGGCAGGCCGCGTTCGACGAGGGCGATTCGAAGAACACCTACGGCACCGGCAACTTCCTCATCGTCAGCACCGGCGAGCAGCTCGTCCGTTCGCGCAACGGCCTCCTCACCACGCTCGGCTACCAGCTCGGCGACGCTCCCGCCCACTACGCGCTCGAGGGCTCCATCGCCGTCACGGGTTCCCTCATCCAGTGGCTGCGCGACAACCTGGGGCTCATCCGCGACGCCTCGGAGGTGGAGGAGCTCGCCGCGAGTGTGCCCGACACGGGCGGCGTCTACGTCGTGCCCGCCTTCTCCGGTCTGTTCGCGCCCTACTGGCGGCCGGATGCGCGCGGCATCATCGCGGGCCTCACCCGGTTCACCAACCGCGCTCACCTGGCGCGCGCAGCCCTCGAGGCGACGGCTTTCCAGACCCGCGAGGTGATGGATGCGGCGGCGCAGGATCTGGGACGCGACTTCACCGAGCTGAAGGTCGACGGCGGCATGGTGCGCAACGAGCTGCTCATGCAGTTCCAGGCCGACATCCTCGGCATCCCGGTCATCCGTCCGGCGATCACCGAGACGACGGCTCTCGGTGCGGCGTACGCCGCCGGCCTCGCCGTCGGCTTCTGGTCGGACCTCGACGAGTTGCGCGAGCGCTGGTCGGAGGACCGCCGGTGGGAGCCCGCGATGGCGCAGGAGGAACGCGACGAACGTCTCACCCAGTGGAAGGACGCGGTCACCCGCACCTTCGACTGGGTGCGCTGAAGCGGGCTACGAGCGCGTCGCCTCGACCCATGCGTCGAGTTTCGCCGTCGCGGCCCCCGTGTCGATGACGGATGCTGCGAGTGCGATCTTCTCGCGGAACCGGTCGCGGATGTCCACCTCGGCGCGGGTGTGGTCCTGAGCCAGATCCCACGAGACGAGCCCCGCCGCCGCGTTGAGCAGCACGATGTCTCGGATCGGTCCCCTGTCGCCGGCGAGGACCCGCCGCACGATCTCGGCGTTGTGGGCCGCGTCGCCGCCGCGCAGGTCGTCGATCGACGCCCGCGGCAGCCCGAGGTCGGCGGGATCGAGGTCGTGCTCGGTCACCGAGCCGCGCGACACCTCCCACACGTGGCTGTGGCCCGTGGTCGAGAGCTCGTCGAGGCCGTCGTCGCCCCGGAACACGAGCGCCGTCGCCCCGCGCGTCTGGAACACGCCGACCACGAGGGGCACCTTGTCGAGGCTCGCGACCCCCACCGCAGACGCCTCGGGGCGCGCCGGGTTGCACAGCGGGCCGAGGAAATTGAACACCGTCGGGATGCCGAGCTGAGCGCGGGTGGGACCCGCGTTCTTGAACCCGGGGTGGAAGAGCGACGCGAAGACGAAGGTGATCCCCACCTCGTCGAGCACGGCGGCGACCCGCTCCGGCTCGATCGCGAGATCCACGCCGAGCGCGGCCAGCACATCCGACGAGCCCGACGAGGAGCTCGCCGCCCTGTTGCCGTGCTTGACGACCTTCGCGCCCGCCGCGGCGGCGACGACCGACGACATCGTCGACACGTTCACGGTGCCGAACCGGTCGCCACCGGTGCCCACGATGTCGAGGGCCATCGGGTCGACATCCAGGGGTCGGGCGTTCGCCAGGATCGCGTCGCGGAAGCCCACGATCTCGTCCACCGTCTCGCCCTTGGCGCGCAGAGCGACGAGGAACGCGCCGAGCTGGGCCTCGCTCGCCTCCCCCGTCATCACCTGCTTCATCGCCCACTCGGCCTCGGAGATCGAGAGGTCACCCCCCGCGAGCAGCTCGGTGAGCACGGCGGGCCAGGCGAGTTCGGTGGGCATGCGCACGATCGTAGCGACTCGTGGTTGCCGCGAATCGATCACGAATAGGACACGACAGGCCCGGACTGGTGAATTCGCTGGGAGCGATATCGGCCATAATGGACAGGTGACCACTACCTCCGCCGTCAGCGCACCGAGCACCGCGGTCATCAACCGGCCGAACACCGTCTCCGTGGGCACGATCGTGTGGCTCGGATCCGAGGTCATGTTCTTCGCCGGCTTGTTCGCGGTGTACTTCACCCTTCGCTCCACCTCCCCCGGGTTGTGGGAAGAGCAGACGGCGAAGCTCAACGTCACCTACTCGCTGATCAACACGATCATCCTCGTGCTCTCGTCCTTCACCGCCCAGTTCGGCGTGTTCGCGGCCGAGCGCATGCAGCCTCGCCGCACCGGCGGGCTCTTCACCTTCACCAAGTGGGGCATGGTCGAGTGGTTCTTCCTGAGCTTCGCGCTCGGCGCCGTCTTCGTCATCGGTCAGATCTACGAGTACGGCGTGCTCGTCTCCGAGCACATCGGTCTGCAGTCCGACTCGTACGGCTCGGTCTTCTACTTCACAACCGGATTCCACGGTCTGCACGTCACGGGCGGCCTCATCGCGTTCCTCCTCGTGATCGGCCGCGTATTCGCGGTCAAGAACTTCACTCACAAGGAGGCGACGAGCGCGATCGTCGTGTCCTACTACTGGCACTTCGTCGACGTGGTCTGGATCGGCCTGTTCCTCGTCATCTACGTCCTGAAATAGGCAGATCGGACCATCTCAACACCATGAGCTCCGCTTCCACATCACGTATCCGCCGGTCCGGCAGGCGTTCACCGCTCGCGTCTGCGGCACTCCTGCTCATCGGCCTCCTCGCCACCGGTGGCGCCTACGCGGCCATCACGGCCACCAGCAGCGCCGGCGCGTCGAGCCAGACCCAGATCGATGCGGTCGCCGATGAGGGCGAGAAGCTCTTCGCGGCCAACTGCGCCAGCTGCCACGGCCTCCAGGCCGAGGGCACCGAAGACGCTCCGACCCTGATCGGCGTCGGCGCCGCCGCTGTCGACTTCCAGGTCGGCACCGGTCGCATGCCGATGGCGGCGCAGGGCCCGCAGGCCCCGATCAAGCCGGTGCAGTTCACCGAGGAGCAGATCCACGCGCTCGCCACCTGGGTTGCGACGCTCGGCCCCGGGCCGGCCATCCCCGAGGAGGAGTACCTCAAGGGCGACGACCTCCCCACCGGAGCGGAGCTCTTCCGCATCAACTGCGCCATGTGCCACAACGTGGCGGGTGCCGGCGGTGCGCTCACCGAGGGCAAGTTCGCCCCGTCGCTCATGGGCGTCGAGGCCAAGCACATCTACGAGGCCATGATCACCGGCCCGCAGAACATGCCGGTCTTCAACGACATGAACATCACGCCCGAAGACAAGGCGAACATCATCTCCTACCTGAAGTACGTGGAGGAGAGCGGGTCGCCCGGTGGGCTCGACCTCGGCAACCTCGGCCCCGTCTCGGAGGGTCTGTTCGTCTGGATCTTCGCGCTCGGCGCGATCGTCGGTATCACCGTCTGGCTGACGGCGAAGTCGAACTAGTCGCGTGAGTACAGAAACACAGGAAGGGAACTCCATGGCTGAGACGGACGGCGCCGCACCCGGCACCGCAGTCGAGACACACACGTCGACGCATCTGTCGGCCGGTGTCGCCGTGATCTCGGATGACGCCGTCGAGAACCCGGGCTTCCCGCCGTTCCGCCCGCGCGTCTCCGACATCGACCCCGTCAAGGAGCGCCAGAACGAGCGTCGCGTCGTCTGGCTGTTCCTCGCCTCGATGGTCGGCAGCGTTCTCGCCGTGGTCGCGTACATCGTGTTCCCGATCCACGAGGGCGACATGGAGTCGGTGCGACTCAACAACCTCTTCCTCGGCCTCGGGTTCGCCCTCGGCCTGCTGGGGATCGGTTTCGGTGCCGTGCACTGGGCCAAGTCGCTCATGGACGGTCACGACCTCGTCGAGGCACGCCACGAGACCCGCGGAAAGCCCGAGACCATCGCCCGCGCCGCCGAGATCTTCACCATCGGCAACGCCGAGTCGGGCTTCACCCGCCGCAAGATGATCCGCAACACGCTTCTCGGCGCGTTGACCCTCGCCCCGCTGTCGGCGATCGTGATCTTCCGCGACTTCGCCCCCGCCGCCGACCCGGTGCCGCTGCTCAAGCACACCATGTGGGAGAAGGGCACGCGTCTCGCGCGCGACCCCAACGGAATCCCGATCAAGGCGGCGGATGTCACGCTCGGCTCGGTCTTCCACGTCATCCCCGAGAACCTGCACGAGTCGTCGCACCCCCTCGAGGAGAAGGCGAAGGCCGCGGTGCTGCTCATGCGTCTGCGCCCCGAAGACCTCAACCCGTCTCCCGAGCGCGAGGACTGGGCCTTCCGCGGCATCGTCGCGTACTCGAAGATCTGCACCCACGTGGGTTGCCCTGTCGCCCTCTACGAGCAGCAGACGCACCACCTGCTGTGCCCGTGCCACCAGTCGCAGTTCGACATCACACGTGAGGCGGCCGTCATCTTCGGCCCCGCCAAGCGTCCGCTGCCGCAGCTGCCCATCACCGTCGACGAAGAGGGCTACCTGATCGCGCAGAGCGACTTCCATGAGCCCGTCGGACCGAGCTTCTGGGAGCGTTCGCTGTGACCGCCACTGTTTCCGCCGAGAAGACCGCCACCGCGGAGAAGATCCCGCCCGGGCCGGGCATGCGCTTCGTCAACGGCGCGGCGAACTACATCGAAGACCGCACCAGCATGTCGGGGCTCGTCAAGGAGCTCGGCCGCAAGATCTTCCCCGACCACTGGTCGTTCATGCTCGGCGAGGTCGCTCTCTACAGCTTCGTCGTCATCCTGCTGTCGGGCACCTTCCTCACGTTCTTCTTCCAAGCGTCGATGGCGCCCGTCATCTACGAGGGCTCCTACCCCACGATGAAGGGCGTCGAGATGTCGGCCGCGATGGCGTCGACGCTCGACATCAGCTTCGACATCCGGGGCGGCCTGCTCATGCGGCAGGTGCACCACTGGGCGGCGTTGCTCTTCGTGGCGTCCATCGGCCTGCACATGCTCCGCGTGTTCTTCACCGGCTCGTACCGCAAGCCGCGTGAGATCAACTGGGTCGTCGGCTTCATCCTCTTCATCCTGGCGATGGCCGAGGGCTTCACCGGCTACTCGCTCCCCGACGACCTGCTCTCCGGAAACGGTCTGCGCATCATCGACGGCATGGTCAAGGGCATCCCGATCGTCGGAACGTGGATCTCGTACCTGCTGTTCGGTGGCGAGTTCCCCGGCGAAGCCATCGTGGGTCGCCTCTACATGCTGCACATCATGCTGCTGCCCGCTCTCGTGATCGCGGCTATCGGCGTGCACATGATCCTGCTCGTGGTGAACAAGCACACCCAGTTCGCCGGCCCGGGCCGCACCGAGGGCAACGTCGTCGGATCGCCGATCATGCCGGTCTTCGCGGCGAAGGCCGCCGGCTTCTTCTTCATCGTCTTCGGCGTGATCATGGTCGTCGCGGCGACGGTGACGATCAACCCGATCTGGAACTACGGACCCTACGATCCTTCCCCGGTGTCCGCGGGCACCCAGCCGGACTGGTATATCGGCTTCGCCGACGGCATGCTGCGTCTCATCCCGCCGCATCTCGAGTCGGTGATCTTCGGGTACACCTTCACCTGGTACATCCTGATCCCGATCGTCGTCCTGGGTCTGTTCATCGTGGCCGTCGCCATCTACCCCTTCATCGAGGCGTGGATCATCGGCGACAAGCGCGAGCACCACATGACCGACCGCCCGCGTAACGCCCCCACCCGCACCGCGATCGGCGCCGCCGGCGTCACCTTCTACGCGGTCATGTGGGCGGCGGCGAGCTCCGACCTCATCGCGACGCACTTCAAGCTGTCGATCGAGGGCGTCACGCACACCCTCCAGGCGCTGCTCATCCTCGGCCCGATCATCGCCTTCATCGTCGCCAAGCGCATCTGCATCGGACTGCAGAAGAAGGACCGCGAGATCGCGCTCCACGGCTTCGAGTCGGGCCGCATCGTGCGCCTCCCCGGTGGCGAGTACATCGAGGTGCACGAGCAGCTCTCCGACTACGAGCGCTGGCGTCTGGTCAGCTACGACGACTACGCGCCGCTCATGGTGCGCCCGAACTCGAAGGGCAAGATCACCTTCTCGACGAAGGCTCGGGCGGTGCTGTCACGCTGGTTCTTCGAGGACCGCATCTCCCCCGTCACCAAGGGCGAGATCGAGGCGTCGAAGCACGGCCACGGTCACTGACAACAGAACGTCAGAGGGGCGCGGATCCGATCAGGATCCGCGCCCCTCTGCATGTTCGGAGTGACTTTTCGGTCACGGCCCCGGGTGATACGGCACGCCCATCGCCGAGCCGGCCCCGACGCCACCGCCCGCGCGCCCGCCTCGCGCCGCTGCATCGTCTTGCGGCGAAAGCTGGCTGCCCCAACGTGAAGCGTTGCGTCGACTGCGGGCCGCGAGCACCAGCCCCACGACCCACACGGTCAGCAACACGACAACGAACGCGACACCTACGAAGAACGCCACCGGCATGAGTCCAGAGTACTGCTCACAACCTCGAGAAGCGAGAGGCGAGCGGTGGACGCGCCATCGAGCTGCCGCACCTGGCGGTCCGAGCTCGGACGGTCAGGGCCCAAGCGCGGGGCCAGGGGTCAGAAGAAGCGCCGCATGTACTCGGCCGACTCGTGGAAGCCGAGCCGGTCGTAGAAGCCGCCAGCCCGACGGCTCGCGACGGTGAGCTGCGTGACCCCTCGACGCTCGCACTCGGCCTCGACGGCCTTCACGAGCTGGGTGCCGTAGTCGTGACCGCGCGCATCCGAGGCGACGACGATCTCCTGCAGCTGAGCCGATGGGCCGTTGGTCGACAGGAGCGGCACGATCGTCGTGAGCGCGTACCCGCGCACCCGCTCGCCGTCGTCGACCACGTGCAACAGCACGGTCGGCTGCTCACCGGCGATGTACGCCGCGAACGTCGCGTCGAAGGCCGAACGTTCCACGGGGATCGCATGGCCGAGTTGCTCGACGAGACCGAAGATCGCGTCCGCGTCGCCGGCACGAGCCTCGCGGATCGTCATCAGCGTGCGAAGTTGTTGCGGTAGTACTCGTAGTTCCAGCCGACGATCGCGATCAGCACGATCGGTCCGCCGATGAAGGACACCCACGGGCCCACAGCGAGTCCCAGGAACACGAGCGCGAGCGCGGCACCGAGGATGAACGGCCACCAGCTCCACGGGCTGAAGTGCCCGACCTCGGGGTCGTCGTCATCGATGTCGGCGGTCGGGATGTCCTGAGGGAGCTCCCCGCCCTGGGCGCTGTGCACGCGGCCGAGGTAGAACGCCAGGAAGAACGCGAGGATCGCCGAGAGCGTCATCGCGACGGTACCGACCCACTCGATCTTGCCCCAGTCGCCTCCGTGGTCGATGACCACCCAGAGCGTGTAGGCGCCGGCCGACAGCAGGAAGAAGACCCCGAGGATCCACATCAGGTTCGCATTGGCGCGCATGGCGTTACTTCACCTCTCCATCGGCGAGATCGAGAACGGGGGCATCGGGTGCATCCTTCGCGGGGCCGACTCCCACCTGAATCGTCTGCTCAGGGTGGTGCAGGTCGAACGCTGGCGACTCGGAGCGGATGCGCGGAATCGAGGTGAAGTTGTGACGCGGCGGCGGGCACGAGGTGGCCCACTCGAGCGAACGTGCGTTGCCCCACGGGTCGTCGACGGTCACCTTCGGCGCCTTGCGCGCCGTGATCCACACGTTCAGGAAGAACGGCAGGAGCGAGACCGCGAGGATCGCGGATCCGACGGTCGACAGCTGGTTCTCCCAGGTGAAGCCTTCGCCCGCCAGGTAGCCGGCGTATCGACGGGGCATGCCCTCGACACCGAGCCAGTGCTGGATCAGGAAGGTCGTATGGAAGCCGATGAACAGCAACCAGAAGTGGATCTTGCCGAGGCGCTCGTCGAGCATCTTGCCCGTCCACTTCGGCCACCAGAAGTAGAAGCCGGAGAACATCGCGAAGACGACGGTGCCGAACACCACGTAGTGGAAGTGCGCCACCACGAAGTAGGAGTCGGACACGTGGAAGTCGAGCGGCGGCGACGCGAGGATGACGCCGGTGAGACCACCGAAGGTGAAGGTCACGAGGAAGCCGATCGCCCACAGCATGGGCGTCTCGAACGTGACGGAGCCACGCCACATCGTGCCGACCCAGTTGAAGATCTTCACACCGGTGGGCACCGCGATGAGCATCGTCATGAGCGCGAACCACGGCAGCAGCACGGATCCGGTGACGTACATGTGGTGCGCCCAGACCGTGACCGACAGGGCGGCGATCGCGATCGTCGCGTAGATCAGCGTCTTGTAGCCGAAGATCGGCTTGCGGCTGAAGACCGGGAGCACCTCGGAGATGATGCCGAAGAACGGCAGCGCGATGATGTACACCTCGGGGTGGCCGAAGAACCAGAACAGGTGCTGCCACAGGATCGTTCCGCCGTTGGCGGGGTCGAGCAGGTGGGCGCCGAAGACGCGGTCGGCGCCGAGCGCGAACAGGCCGCCCGCGAGCACGGGGAACGCGAGCAGCACGAGGATCGACGTCACCAGGATGTTCCAGGTGAAGATCGGCATGCGGAACATGGTCATGCCGGGCGCGCGCATCGTGATGATCGTGGTGATGAAGTTGACCGCACCGAGGATGGTGCCGAATCCGGAGAGCGCCAGACCGAACACCCACAGGTTGCCGCCGAGTCCGGGTGAGAACGTCGTGCTCGTGAGAGGCGCATAGGCGGTCCAGCCGAAGCCTGCCGCACCCTGCGGGGTGAAGAAGCCGCCGATGGCGATGAGCGATCCGAAGCTGAAGAGCCAGTACGCGAAAGCGTTGAGACGCGGGAACGCCACATCCGGGGCACCGATCTGCAGCGGCATCGCGACGTTCGCGAACCCTGCGAACAGCGGCGTCGCGAACATCAGCAGCATGATCGTGCCGTGCATCGTGAACAGCTGGTTGTACGCCTCGTTCGTGGGAACGACGTCGACGCCGGGGGTGAAGAGCTCGACGCGGATGACGAGCGCCAGCACACCACCGATGCAGAAGTAGATGAACGAGGTGATCAGGTAGAGGTACCCGATGGTCTTGTGGTCGGTGGTGGTGATCCACTTCACGAAGACGTTGCCCTTGCGGGTCGGCTTGGCCGGCCGGTTCGAGGTCGACGGCGTGACCGGAGTGCTGGTCGGGGCCTGAGCGGTGGTAGTCATGGACTATTCCTCGTTCGTGCTCGTGCCGGAATTGCCGGGCAGGTTCTGGTTCACGTTGTACTCCGGGCCGAGGCGACCCTCGTTGCCGGCGGCACGCAGCTCCTCGATGTGGGCGTCGTACTCCTCCTGGGAGACGACGTGCACCGTGAAGAGCATGTCGGCGTGGTACTCGCCGCAGAGTTCCGCGCACTTCCCGCGGAACACGCCCTCCTTGAGGGGGACGAAGTACATGTGGTTGGTCTTGGCCGGGATCATGTCCTTCTTGTAGAGGAAGTCGATGATCCAGAAGGAGTGGGCGACGTCACGCGATTCGAGGTCGATCTCGACCTTCGCGTTCACCGGCAGATAGAGGGCCGGGAGGGTGTCTTCGTCGAGTTCGCCAGCGGCATCCGGCTGAGCCTGGACGCCCTTGGTGTAGACCTCTTCGTTCAGGTAGTTGAAGTCCCACGACCAGCGCTTGCCGAACGCCTCGATGCGCACGTCGGGCTGCTCGTCGCCGAAGTCCGCCTCGATCGCCGCCTGGTCGCGCGCGGTGAAGGCGAAGAAGCCGATGATGAGGATGAACGGCACGATCGTGTAGAAGATCTCGATCGGCAGGTTGTAGCGCAGCTGCACCGGCAGGCCCGACTGGCCCTTGCGACGGCGGTAGACGATCGCAGCCCAGAGGATGAGGCCCCAGGTGACGACGCCGACGCCCAGGAGGACGATCCACGAGGTGACCCAGAGGCCGATGATGCTGTCGACGTGGTTGGTGGTTCCGGGCTCGGTGGGCAGGAAGCCGTTGAGCTGCTCCTGCGTGCAACCGGCCAGCACGATCATGGCCGCGAGACCGATCGGGACGACCGCCCAACGGGCGAGTCGGGAACGGCGGGCCGGACCCTGCGGGTGGTTGGTAGGCACCTGTGACCTCTCGGAAGACGAAGCTGTGGTTCGCTCCTGAGTCTATAACCGAACGAGGCGCCCTCCTTGCGGAGGACGCCTCGTGTTCGAAGAGTTTGAGGTCAGTGGAAGCTGTCGCCGCAGGCGCAGCTGCCTTCGGCGTTCGGGTTGTCGATGGTGAAACCCTGCTTCTGGATGGTGTCTTCGAAGTCGATCGACGCGCCGTCGAGGTACGGGACGCTCATCTTGTCGACGACGACCTCGACACCGTCGAAGTCGCGCGTGGCGTCACCGTCGAGGAGGCGCTCGTCGAAGTAGAGCTGGTAGATGAGGCCGGAGCATCCTCCGGGCTGGACGGCGACGCGGAGCCGCAGGTCGTCGCGCCCCTCCTGCTCGAGCAGGGTGCGCACCTTGAGCGCGGCCGTGTCGGTGAGCTTGACCCCGTGCGTGGTCTCGAGCGTGTCGGTCATGGAGCAGATTCTAACCGTCGAATCCGAGCGGATGCTGGCTACCGCGCGCCGAGCCGCGCAAGCAGCAGCGCCTCGGCCACGATCGCCTTCTCGAAGCTGGGGAGGTGCAGCGACTCGTTGGGGCTGTGCGCGCGCGAGTCGGGGTCTTCGACGCCCGTCACGAGGATCTGCGCGTTGGGGAAGCGTTCGGCCAGTTCCGCGATGAACGGGATCGAACCGCCGACGCCCATCTCGACCGTCGGGTTGCCGAAGGCCTCCTGCAGCACCGCCTTGGCATCCGCGACCGCCCAGCCGCTCGTGTCGACCAGGAACGGCTGCCCGAGATCGAGACCGTCGACCTCGAGGGCCGCACCGAACGGAACGTTGGCGCGCAGGTGGCCGATGATGGCCTCGTACGCCTCTTCGGCCCGCTGGCCGGGGGCCACACGGGAGCTGATGCGCACGCGCACGCTCGGCACGAGGGTGTTGGAGGCGTCGCGCACGCTCGGTGCGTCGATGCCCGTGACGGTGATCGCCGGCTGGTTCCAGAGCCGGGAGACGATCTCGCCGTGGCCGATCGGTTCGGCGTCCGGCAGCAGACCCGTCTCCTCGCGCAGCTGCGCCTCGTCATATGGCGGGGTCTCCGCCTCGCGGGAGGTGAGGCCCTCGACCGCGACCGAGCCGTCGGCGTTCCACATGGTGCCGAGCATGCGGATGGCGGCGAGCATGGCATCCGGCACCGCTCCCCCGAACATGCCCGAGTGCGAGGCGTGCTCGAGCGTGGTGACCCGCAGGTTGAATGCCACGGCGCCACGGAGTCCGACCGTGATGGCCGGGATGTCGATGGACCAGTTGCCCGAGTCGGCGACCACGATGACGTCGGCGTCGAACTGCTCCTTGTAGTGCTCGAGGAAGGTGAGGATCGAGCGCGATCCGAACTCCTCCTCGCCCTCCACGTACAGCACGAGGCCGATCTCGGGATCGCCCAGCACATCCAGGTGCGCGCGGATCGCCGCCAGATGCGCCACCACACCCGCCTTGTCGTCGGCGGCACCGCGGCCGTAGAGGCGCTCGCCTCGCACGGTCGGCTCGTACGGCTTCGAGTCCCAGTCGGCGTCGTCACCGGGAGGCTGCACGTCATGGTGCGCGTACAGCAGGATCGTGGGCTTGCCGTTGCGCGCCGCCCGGGTGGCGACGACCGCCGGCTGGCCGAGGTCATCCGAATCGGGGTCGGAGACCGGCAGCTGCACGACCTCGACCGACTCGAAGACCTCGAGTTCGCGCGCCAGCTCGGCGACCCGCTCGGCGCTCGCGCGCACGTGACTGTGGTCGAAGCCGTCCCAGGCGACCGAGGGGATGCGCACGAGGCCCGACAGCTCGGCGATCGCGGCGGGGAGGCCGGCCGCGACGGCGGCACGGAACTCGTCCGCTCGCGGAGTGGTGGCGGATGCGGTCAACGGCTCGATCCCAGACATGTGGGCTATCTTAAGCTGACTGAGCAGCGAGGAAGCCCGTGCCCCAGAACACCCCCACCGACCCGTCCGCAACGCCGGAGACGCCGGAGACCGAAGCGGCCGGCAAGGGTCGCGCGACGCCCACCCGCAAGGAGCAGGAGGCCGCGAACAAGCGCCCCCTCGTCCCGACAGACCGCAAGGCCGCCTCCAAGGAGTCGAAGGCCAAGCTCAACGAGCAGCGCGAACGCGCCCGGATCGGCATGGCCAACGGCGAGGAGCGCTACCTGCCGGTGCGCGACAAGGGCCCGCAGAAGCGCTACGTGCGCGACTACGTCGATGCCCGTTGGAGCGCCGGCGAGATCCTGCTCCCCCTCATGGTGCTCGTCATCCTCACCTACTTCGTGCCGGTGCCCGAGGTCGCGTACTACGCACTCCTCGCGGTGTGGGGCGTCATCGTGCTCGTCGCTATCGACTGCGTCGCCATGGGATGGCAGCTGCAGAAGAAGCTCAACGCCAAGTTCGGCGTCGGCAAGGTCGAGAAGTTCCGCTGGTACGCGACGATGCGCGCCGTGCAGATGCGTCCCCTCCGCCTTCCCAAGCCGCAGGTCAAGCGCGGCCAGTTCCCGGCCTGATCCGGGTCAGCGCCCCAGCGCGCGATTGACCTTGCGCGCCCAGAACGGCCCCTCGTAGAGGAACGCCGTGTAGCCCTGCACGAGATCCGCTCCCGCGTCGAGTCGCTCGCGCACGTCGGCACCGGTGGTGACCCCGCCCACCGAGATGAGGCAGAGATCCGGGCCGACTGCGGCGCGCAGCAACCGCAGCATCGCGAGCGACCGGGCAGCCAAGGGGGCGCCCGACAGGCCGCCCTCCCCCGCCGCCGCGACGACGCCGGGGTCGGTGGTGAGGTGGTCGCGCGAGAGCGTGGTGTTGGTGGCCACGATTCCGGCCAGCTCGAGACGCTGGGTGAGCTCCGCGATGCGGAGCGCCTGATCGTCGGTGAGGTCTGGTGCGATCTTCACGAGCACGGGCACGCCCCCCGCGGCATCCCGGACCGCCGAGAGCAGCGGCTCGAGCTTGTCGAGCTCCTGCAGCCCTCGGAGGCCGGGGGTGTTCGGGGAGCTGACGTTGACGACGAGGTAGTCGGCGTGCGGGGCCAGCAGCCGCGTACTCACGAGGTAGTCCTCGATCGCGTCGTCGACCGGGACGACCTTGGTCTTGCCGATGTTCACACCGATGATCGGCCTCGGTGAGCGGCGACGCTCGCGTGCGATTCGGGGAGCGGCGGCCTCGGCACCCGCGTTGTTGAAGCCCATCCGGTTGATGACGGCGAGATCCGGGATGAGCCGGAACAGTCGCGGTTTCGGATTGCCGGGCTGCGGTTGCCCGGTGATGGTGCCCACCTCGACATGGCCGAAGCCGAGCGCGCCGAGACCCGCGATGCCGTGGGCTTCCTTGTCGAAGCCGGCCGCAAGCCCGAACGGCGACGGGAACTCGAGCCCGAGCGTTCGCACCGCGTGGGACGCGCGCGGTCGGGTGAACGCACGAGTCACCGGTCGCAGCACCGGCCACCCGAGGATGCGGATCACGACGAACGCGAGATGGTGGGCGAACTCGGGGTCGAGGCGCGAGAGGACGAGCCTGAAGAAGAGTCGGTACATGCCGACCCCAGGCTATCGGGTCAGCCGGCGTCTTCCGCCGCCGACGCGGCCTCACGCGCAGTCGCGTGCTCGACCCGCAGGAGCGTGATGGCGGACTCGAAGTCCTCGAGGGAGTCGAACCCCTGGTAGACGCTCGCGAAACGGAGGTAGGCGACCTCGTCGAGCTCACGCAGCGGAGGCAGGATCGCGAGGCCGATGTCGTTCGCGTCGATCTGGGCGACACCGGTGGCGCGGATGGTCTCCTCGACGCGCTGGGCGAGCAGGGCGAGATCGGCGTCGCTCACCGGGCGGCCCTGGCACGCTTTGCGCACGCCCGACACGATCTTCTCGCGGCTGAACGGCTCGACGATGCCCGAACGCTTGATCACGCTGAGACTCGCGGTCTCGGTGGTCGAGAACCGGCGCCCGCATTCCGGGCACTGACGACGTCGACGGATCGACAGACCGTCATCGCTCGTCCTCGAGTCGATGACGCGGCTGTCGGGGTGGCGGCAGAAGGGGCAGAACATCCTCCCCAGGCTACCTTCTCAGTCGTCGAAGCGAGCCATCACGGCATCCCCGTGGGCGGGGAGGGCCTCGGCGTCGCTGAAGGCCCGGATGCGGTCGGCGACCGCGCGGAGTCCCTCCCGGTCGTAGCGGACGACCTGCTGCGGACGCAGGAACGTCATCGCGCTGAGCGCCGAGGAGAAGCGGGCCTGCCCAGCGGTCGGCAGCACGTGGTTCGAACCGGCGAGGTAGTCGCCGAGGCTCACCGGCGACTGGGAGCCGAGGAAGATCGCGCCGGCGTTCGAGATACGCGCGAGTGTCGCATCCGGGTCGACGGTGTGGATCTCGAGGTGCTCGGGGGCGAAAGCGTCGACGAATGCGGCCGCGGCCTCGCCGTCGTCGACCAGCACGAGGGCGGACTGCCTGCCGTCGAGTGCCGCCGCGACGCGCTCGGTGTGACGGGTGATGCGAAGTCGCGCCTCCAGCTCGGAGGCGACCCGAACGGCGAGGTCGGGGGCGTCCGTGACCAGGACCGCCGCCGAGAGCTCGTCGTGCTCCGCCTGGCTGACGAGGTCGGCAGCGATGAGCCGTGCGTCGGCCTCGGCGTCGGCGAGCACCAGGATGTCGGTCGGTCCCGCCTCCGCGTCGATCCCGACCACTCCGCGGACGAGGCGTTTGGCCGCCGCGACGTACACGTTGCCGGGACCGGAGATGACATCCACCGGCTCGAGGCCGAGATCCTCGACGCCGTAGGCGAGTGCTCCGATCGCCCCGGCACCGCCCATCGCGTACACCTCATCGATTCCGAGCAGCGCGGCCGCTGCGAGGATCGTCGGGTGCACCGAACCGCCGAAGGCGGCCTGCGGCGGGGACACCAGCGCGAGGGATGCGACACCCGCGGCCTGCGCGGGCACGACGTTCATGATCACGCTCGAGGGGTAGACGGCCTTGCCGCCCGGCACGTAGAAGCCCGCACGCCTCACCGGCTGCCAGCGCTGCTCGATGCGGGCCCCGTCGCCGAGCTCGGTGATCACGCCGGCAGGTACCTGGGCCGCGCTGGCCACACGCACCCGGCGGATCGACTCCTCGATCGCGGCACGGACCTGCGGCTCGAGCGCGTCGACCGCGGCGGAGAGCTCCTCGGGCGTGACTCGGATGGCCGACGGGCGCACGCGATCGAGACGCTCCGCCTGATCGAGCAGGGCCTCCGAACCACGCGAACGCACGTCGCCGATGAGCTGCGCGGCGACCTCCGACGCGGAGGTCACATCCAGCACGGCACGGGGCACCAGCTCGAGCAGTTCGGCGGAGCTGGGGCGGGTGCCACGGAGGTCGAGTGTCTGGATCATCGCGAGACAATGCTAGAGCGCGCGGAATGCCGCACGCCCCCGAATGGTTGGAACACGACGATGGACACGAGCAGCACCGAGCCCGAACCGCACATCGTCGACGACCTCTCCGCGTTCAAGCTCGCGTTCCGTCGGCTTGCCGCCGGAGTCTCCGTGGTGACGGCGCGCGACCCCGACGGCCACCCGGTCGGGTTCACCGCCACCTCCCTCGCGTCGCTCGCCGCCGTGCCCCCGCTGGCGACCTTCAACATGGCGCGGGTGTCGAGCGCGTGGCGCGCGATCGAGCAGACCGACCACGTCATCATCCACATCCTCGGCGCCCGCAATCGCGCCGTCGCCGCCAAGATGGCCGCCGACCACGACGAACGGTTCGCGGGCGACCATTGGACCCCCGGCCCGCTCGGCCTCCCGCTGCTGAACGACGTCCCCGCGTGGATGCTCGGCCGGATCGTCGGCCGGTACCCGGTGCACCACAACGCCGTCATCGTCGTGCAGATCGAAGACGGCGGCCTCGGCGAACCCGACGAGGCGATGCTGTACCACGAGCGCGAGTTCCTGCGCCCCGGCGACCCCGCCTGAGGCAGGCGCCGCGGATCATCGCGGCGCTGACGGCTCAGACGACGCAGTTCGGCCCGAGCAGGCTCTTCAGCTCGCCGTACAGGTCTGCCGTCACGGCGACCGGATACGGGATCTCGAACAGCCGCGCCGAGTTGCCGCGCACCAGACGCAGCCGCACCTCGTTGTCGCCACGGTGCCGGATGAGCACGTCGTTGAGCGCCGTCACGACCTCGGTCGTGGCGCGGTTCTCGGCCACCTGGATGACGAGCGGCCCCGACCCGAGGCTGGCCCCGGTGTCGGGCACGAACATGCTCGCCGCGTGCAACGCGATGCCGTCGTCTCGCTGACTGACGCGCGCCCGGATGACGACCACCTGGTCGTTCACGAGACCCGGGGCGAACTCCTGGTAGGTCTTGCCGAGGAACATCACGCTGACCTCGCCGCCGAAATCCTCGAGGGCGACGACGCCGTACGGATTGCCGGAACTGCGCGCCACGCGATGCTGCACGCTCGTCAGCAGGCCGGCGACCGTGACCGTCTCGCCGTCCTGAATCGTCTCGGAGGAGAGCAGTTCGGCGATACCGACGCTTGCGTGCTTCGCGAGCACCACCTCGAGACCCGCGAGCGGGTGATCGGAGACGTACAGCCCGAGCATCTCGCGCTCGAACGCGAGCTTGTCCTTCTTGGACCACTCCGGACGCTCGGGCACGTGGTCGACGGCCTCCGGTTCGTCCCACAGTGAATCGAAGTCGAATCCGACCTGGCCGTTGGCCTCGTTGCGCTTCACCGCGACCGCCGACTCCACCGACTCCTCGTGGATCTCGATGAGCGAGCGGCGCGTCGAACCGAGGGAGTCGAAGGCCCCCGCCTTGATGAGCGACTCGACCGTGCGCTTGTTGAGCGCGCTCAGCGGCACCTTCCGCAGGAAGTCGTGGAAGGTCGTGAAAGCCCCCTTGCTCTCGCGGGCGGCACGGATCTGGTCGACCACGCCGAATCCGACGTTCCGCACCGCGCCGAGACCGAAGCGGATGTCCTCCCCCACGGCCGCGAAGAAGCCGATCGATTCGTTGACGTCGGGAGGGAGCACCTTGATGCCCATGCGGCGGCACTCGTTGAGGTAGAGCGCGAGCTTGTCGCGCGCGTCGCCGACACTCGTGAGCAGCGCGGCCATGTACTCGGCCGGGAAGTGGGCCTTCAGGTAGGCGGTCCAGTAGCTGAGCACGCCATATGCGGCCGAGTGAGCCTTGTTGAAGGCGTAGTCGGAGAAGGGCAGCAGGATGTCCCAGAGCGTCTTGATGGCGGTGTCGGAGTACCCGTTCGCCTTCATCCCCGCGGAGAAGCCCTCGTACTGCTTGTCGAGCTCGGACTTCTTCTTCTTGCCCATCGCGCGACGCAGGATGTCGGCCTGGCCGAGGGTGAAGCCCGCCACCCGCTGCGCGATCGCCATCACCTGCTCCTGGTAGATGATGAGGCCGTAGCTCGTGTCGAGGATGTCGGACAGCGACTCGGCGAGCTCGGGATGGATCGGCACGATGTCCTGCTGGCCGTTCTTGCGCAGCGCGTAGTTCGTGTGCGAGTTCGCACCCATCGGGCCGGGGCGGTAGAGCGCGATGACGGCCGAGATGTCTTCGAAGTTGTCGGGCTTCATGAGCCGCAGGAGCGAGCGCATCGGGCCGCCGTCGAGCTGGAAGACGCCGAGCGTGTCTCCGCGGCCGAGCAGCTCGTACGCGGCGGGATCGTCGAGGGCCAGCTCTTCCAGGACCGGACGGAACCCGCGGTTCGCCTCGATGTTGTCGAGGGCGTCGTCGATGATCGTGAGGTTGCGCAACCCCAGGAAGTCCATCTTGATGAGGCCGAGCGACTCTGCGGCCGGGTAGTCGAACTGCGTGACGATCTGGCCGTCTTGTTCCCGCTTCATGATCGGGATGATGTCGATGAGCGGCTCGCTCGACATGATCACGCCGGCCGCGTGCACACCCCACTGGCGCTTGAGCCCCTCGAGGCCGCGAGCCGTCTCGAACACGGTGCGCGCATCCGTGTCGGTCTCGAGCAGCGTGCGGAAGTCGCCCGCCTCCTTGTAGCGCTCGTGCGAGGAGTCGATGATGCCGCCGAGTGGGATGTCCTTGCCCATGACGGCGGGCGGCATCGCCTTGGTGAGCTTCTCGCCCATCGAGAAGGGGAATCCGAGCACACGGCCCGAGTCCTTGAGAGCCTGCTTCGCCTTGATGGTGCCGTAGGTGACGATCTGGGCGACGCGTTCCTCGCCGTACTTGTCGGTGACGTACCTGATGACCTCACCGCGCCGACGCTCGTCGAAGTCGACGTCGAAGTCGGGCATCGAGACGCGATCGGGGTTGAGGAAGCGCTCGAAGATGAGGCCGTGCTGCAGCGGGTCGAGGTCGGTGATCTTCATCGCGTAGGCGGCCATGGAACCCGCACCCGAGCCGCGGCCCGGCCCCACCCGGATGCCGTTGTCCTTGGACCAGTTGATGAAGTCGGCGACGACCAGGAAGTAGCCCGGGAAGCCCATCTGCGTGATGACGCCTGTCTCGTACTCGGCCTGCTTGCGCACCTCGTCGGGGATGCCGGCCGGGTAGCGGTCGTGGAGGCCCTTCTCGACCTCCTTGATGAACCAGGTCTCCTCGGTCTCGCCGGCGGGCACCGGATAGCGCGGCATGTAGTTCGCGCTCGTGTTGAAGGCGACCTCGCACCGCTCCGCGATGAGGAGGGTGTTGTCGCAGGCATCCGGGTGATCGCGGAAGAGCTCGCGCATCTGCGCGGGAGTCTTCAGGTAGAACTCCTGTGCGTCGAACTTGAAGCGGTTGGGGTCGGCGAGCGTGGAACCCGACTGCACGCACAGGAGGATCTCGTGCGCGGACGAGTCGTGAGCATGCGTGTAGTGCAGGTCGTTGGTGGCGACGAGCGGGAGGTCGAGGTCTTTGGCGAGCCGCACGAGGTCGGTCATCACCCGGCGCTCGATGCCGAGGCCGTGGTCCATGAGCTCGACGAAGAAGTTGTCCTTGCCGAAGATGTCGCGGAACTCGGCCGCCGCCTGCCGTGCCGCGTCGTACTGACCGAGTCGCAGCCGGGTCTGCACCTCGCCGGAGGGGCAGCCGGTCGTGGCGATGATGCCCTTCGCGTAGGTCTGCAGGAGCTCGCGGTCCATGCGCGGCTTGAAGTAGTAACCCTCGATCGAGGCGAGGCTCGAGAGACGGAACAGGTTGTGCATGCCCGCCGTGTTCTCGGCCCACATCGTCATGTGGGTGTAGGCGCCCGAACCGGAGACGTCGTCTTCGCCGCCGTTGCCCCAGCGCACGCGGGTCTTGTCGGTGCGGTGCGTGCCCGGGGTGAGGTAGGCCTCGGTGCCGATGATCGGCTTGATACCGGCGTTGGTGGCCTGCGACCAGAAGTCGAACGCGCCGAAGTTGTTGCCGTGGTCGGTGACCGCGATGGCCGGCATCCCCTGTTCGGAGACCGCCTTCATGAGGTCGCCGACTCGGGCGGCGCCGTCGAGCATGCTGTATTCGCTGTGCACGTGCAGGTGCACGAAGGAATCGCTGCTCGTCACTCGGTCTCCGTCGGGGCTCGGTACTCCAGACTAATCGGCACGGAGGACGTCGAGTGCGTGCTGCAGGTCGTCGGGGTAGCGTGTCTCGAACTGCACGTACTCCCCCGTCCCCGGGTGCCGGAATCCGAGCTTCTTCGCGTGCAGCCACTGCCTCGTGAGCCCCAGTCGCGCGCTCAGCGTGGGGTCGGCGCCGTACAACGTGTCGCCGACGCACGGGTGCCTCTGAGCCGCCATGTGCACCCGGATCTGGTGGGTGCGTCCCGTCTCCAGGTGGATCTCGAGGAGGGTCGCAGACCGCATCGCGTCGAGCGTGTCGTAGTGGGTGACCGCGTGCTTGCCATCGGCCGTGACGGCGAACTTCCAGCTCGATCCCGGATGCCGGCCCACGGGCGCGTCGATCGTGCCGGAGAAGGGATCGGGATGCCCCTGGACGACGGCGTGGTAGATCTTGTCGACCTCGCGGTCATGGAAAGCGCGCTTCAGCTCGCTGTAGGCGCGCTCGCTCTTCGCGACGACCATGAGGCCGCTCGTACCCACATCCAGCCGGTGCACGATGCCAGCGCGCTCGGCGGCGCCCGAGGTGGCGACCCGGTATCCCGCTCCCGCGAGGGCACCGAGCACCGTCGGGCCGTCCCAGCCGGACGCGGGATGGGCGGCGACGCCGACCGGCTTGTCGATGACGATGATGTCGTCGTCGTCGTGCACGACGGCGAAGCCGGGGACCAGCTGCGGCACGATGGTCGGCTCCAGCTTCGGCGCCCACTCGACTTCGAGCCAGCCCGGTCGCACCCGATCCGACTTGCCGAGCACGACCCCGTCGAGGCTCACACCTCCCGCCTCGACCACCTCGGCGGCGAAGGTACGGGAGAAGCCCAGCAGTCGCGCGACTGCGGCATCCGCCCGATCGCCGACGAGGCCGTCGGGCACGGGCATTCCGCGGCGCTCCATCAGGATGCCGCCGGCCGCTCTCCCGGCTCGTCCGGCTCGGCGCTGGTCTTCTCGTCAGGCTTCTCGACGTGACGCTTCCCGTCGAGTCCCACGCCGCGCAGCGTCAGGAGCAGGAAGAGACCCATGCCCGTGACGATCGCGATGTCGGCGATGTTGAAGATCGCGGGGAAGCCCCAGATCTTCAGGAAGTCGATCACGTGGCCGGTACCGAAGCCCGGCTCGCGGAACAGGCGATCGGTGACGTTGCCGAGCGCGCCGCCGAGCAGGAGACCGAACATGATCGCCCAGGCGATCGACTTGATCCGCCGGGCGAACACGATGATCACGACGATCACGCCGACCGCGACGATCGACAGGATCCAGGTGAAGCCGCTTGCAAGCGAGAACGCCGCACCCGAGTTCTTCACGAAGTACAGCTGGAAGAGCTCCCCGAGCACGGGGATCAGCTGGCCGACGTCCATGTTGGACACGACGAGGTACTTGGCGAACTGGTCGAGGGCGAACACCGCAAGGGCGACGACCGTGAGCAGCACGAGAGCGCGCACGCTGACGCGCGCGCGCTCCGTGTCGACCGGCGTGCCCTGCGGGTCAGTTGCCGCCAAGGCCCGGGAAATCGTTGTTGCGCTGCGAGAAGGCGGGGTAGTCGGACTGCGACTCCTCCGGCTGCGGTGCGGGGTAGTCAGTCGTCACCTGCGGGGCCGGGAATCCGGCGTAGGCGGGCGGCGTCGAGGCCGTCGAGGGCTGAGGCGCGTCGCCGTACGGAGAGGTGTACTCCGGCGGCGCGGAACCGTACTCGGGTGCGGGCGGGGCCGCCTCGACCGGAGCACTGAAGTCGGGCGCGGGGGCCTCGCCGTAGATCGGCGCAGCCGAACCGAGACCCGGCTGAGCCGGAGCCGGTGCGGATGCCTCGACCGCGGCGATCGGTGCCGCCGACTCGAGCTCGCGCAGCTGGCCCTCGATGTAGCCCTTGAGCTTGTCGCGGTACTCCGACTCGAAGATACGCAGCTCCTCGACGCGGTGCTCGAGACCGGCCTTCTCCTGCTCGAGCGCCTCGATCTGGGTGCGCTGCTGCGTCTCGGCCTCGGACACGAGACGTGCGGCCGTCGCGTGACCCTCGGCGATCAGCTGATCGCGCTTCTCCATGCCCTCGCGTACGTGCTCCTCGTGGAGGCGGCGGGCGAGCTGGAGCAGGTTGTTGGTGTTGCTCTGGTCCATCGAACTGGAGTCCGCGGTGCCGTAGTCGGGCGCGGCGACCGGAGCCGGCACGGGTGCGGGCGCGGGTGCGGCGACCGGAGCCGGGGCGACGACCGGGGCCGGGGCGACGACGGGAGCCTGGCTGCCCGAGCGCTGGAGTTCGCTGATGCGCGCATCCGACGCGACGAGCCGCTGACGCAACTCCTCGTTCTCCTGGTTGAGACGACGAAGCTCGACGACGACCTCGTCGAGGAAGTCGTCCACCTCGTCCTGGTCGTATCCCTCACGGAACTTCGTGGGGTTGAACCGCTTGTTGACGACATCTTCCGGCGTCAGAGCCATGACCGCACCTCGCTTGCTTTCCTCATCCGGTTCACGCGAACCCCTCAACCGTAGCAAGGTTCACCCTCGTGTCGAAGGTGGCGTGACTTCCAGAGTACAGCCGCGCGAGAGCTTCCCCTCAGCCCCCGTTCGGTTGCCAGTGGGGAAGGTGTTGCTGATGTGACCGACTACTGGGCGAAGAAGCCCGCGTCGACCTCGGACTCGGCCTCCGCCTGGTCGCCGCTGATCGCGACGTGCTCGGGCGAGAGCAGGAAGACCTTGCTCGTCACGCGCTCGATCTTGCCGTAGAGGCCCATCGACAGGCCGCTCGCGAAGTCGATGAGACGACGAGCCTCCGGCTCGCTCATCTGCGAGAGGTTGATGATCACCGGAACGCCCTCACGGAAGCTCTCGGCGATCGTCTGGGCGTCCTTGTAGTGACGCGGGTGCACGGTCAGGATCTCGTTCATGCCTGCGGGCGCCGGACGCGGCGCGGCTGCGCGACGCAGCGGGGTCACCGGGGCCGGGCGCGCCGAGGCGGGGGCAGCGGCGGCAGCAGCCGGTGCCGGAGCGGCCGCGAGTTCGGCGGCCTCGTCGTAGTCCTCGTCGGCCAGGCCGAGGTAGACCATCGTCTTGCGCAGCGGGTTCGCCATGTCATCCTCCGGGAATCGTTCGCTCACCCCGAGATTAACCGCGGAGCGGTCGCATTCCCGTGATTGCCGTGCCGATGCGCAGGTGTGTCGCGCCTTCGAGGATCGCCTCCGCGTAGTCCCCCGACATCCCCGCCGAGATCCGGTCGGCATCCGGAGCGAGTGTGCGGATGCGTTCCGACACCTCCCGCAGGCGCGCGAACGCAGCCCGCGGCTCGGCCCCGAGGGGGGCGACGGCCATCACGCCCGCGAGGCGCAGCCCCGGGGTCTCGAGCACACGCTCGGCGAGATGCTCCGCGTCTGCGGGGTCGGCTCCCCCGCGGCCGGGTTCCCCGGAGAGGTCGATCTCGAGGAAACCGTCGATCGGCGGGTCGTCGGAAGCCAGGGCGTCGACGAGCGACACGCGGTCGAGCGAGTGCACCGCGAACGCGTAGCGCCGCACCGCGCGCGCCTTGTTGCTCTGCAACTGGCCGACGAAATGCCACCGCAGCGGGAGCCCGGCGGTCTCGGCGGCCTTCGCCTGCGCCTCCTGGTGGCGGTTCTCGCCCACGTCGCGCACGCCGAGCTCCGCCAGCTCGCGCACGAGAGATGCGGGATGGAACTTCGTGACCACGATGCGGGTCACCTCGGCGGGGTCCCTGCCCGCCGCGCGCGCCGCATCCGCGATCCCCGCGTCGACCGCGGCGAGCCGCTCGGCGAGAGGAGCGTCGTCGACCACTACTTCAGGAAGTCGGGGATGTCCAGGTCGGCGTCGTCCTCGAAGTCGTCGAGGGAGGCGACCACCGGCACCTCGGGCTCGGGCGCCCAGCCCTCGGCCTGCGAGGTCTCGGGAGCTGCCGTCGACGTCGCACCGACGGACGCCGGCACGGCCGCCTCGACGTAGCTGCTGCGCTTCTCGTTCTGCGCGGGGCGGGATGCGGGCTCTCCCCCGTCGAAGCCGGCGGCGATGACCGTCACGCGCACCTCGTCGCCGAGCGTGTCGTCGATGACGGCTCCGAAGATGATGTTCGCCTCCGGGTGCACGGCCTCCTGCACGAGCCGCGCAGCGTCGTTGATCTCGAAGATGCCGAGGTTCGATCCGCCCTGGATCGACAGCAGCACGCCATGCGCGCCGTCGATGGACGCCTCGAGCAGCGGAGAGGCCACGGCGAGTTCGGCCGCCTTGATCGCGCGGTCGGCGCCCCGGCTCGCACCGATGCCCATGAGAGCGGAACCCGCCCCCTGCATGACCGACTTCACGTCGGCGAAGTCGAGGTTGATGAGACCGGGGGTCGTGATGAGGTCGGTGATGCCCTGCACGCCGGCGAGGAGCACCTGGTCGGCGGTGGAGAACGCCTCGAGCATGCTGATGCCCCGGTCGCTGATCTCGAGCAGCCTGTCGTTCGGCACGACGATGAGGGTGTCGACCTCGTTCTTCAGCGTCGACACGCCGACCTCGGCCTGGGCCTGACGGCGCTTGCCCTCGAATCCGAAGGGCTTGGTGACGACACCGATGGTGAGCGCACCGATCGACTTCGCGATGCGCGCGACGACGGGAGCACCTCCCGTGCCGGTTCCGCCGCCCTCACCCGCGGTGACGAAGACCATGTCGGCACCCGCGAGGGCCTCCTCGATCTCCTCGGCGTGGTCTTCGGCTGCGCGGCGGCCGACCTCGGGGTCGGCTCCGGCGCCGAGGCCGCGAGTCAGCTCGCGCCCGACGTCGAGCTTGACGTCGGCATCGCTCATCAACAGCGCCTGGGCGTCTGTGTTGATGGCGATGAACTCGACGCCACGCAGGCCGAGCTCGATCATCCTGTTCACCGCGTTCACGCCACCGCCGCCGATACCGACGACCTTGATGACGGCGAGGTAGTTCTGGTTCGATGTCACGTCCGGCCTCCTGGAGCAAACCCTCAACCTCTACTTGAAGTTCAGAGTCTTTCTCACTACTCTTGTGTGCCCTCACGGTAAGCGCGCCAGGTCATCGACGAACGCCGACACCCCGCGTGTCGCGAAACGGAGCCGCGCTCAGTCGGCGCGGAAGACAGCGCTGCCCGGAGCCGACACGTCATAGAGGCCCGGACCGCTGCCCCCGTGGATCGCGACCAGCGCCGCGAGGACGCGCGCCTTATGGTCCGAACCCTCTGCGCTCCCCCACTCGACGCGCTGGTTCGACCCGGTGAGCACGAGCGTGACGTCATCCCGCGTCGTCGCGGTCACACCGTCGACCTGTGCGAGGAACTCGGGCGGCAACGACAGCAGGACCGCGGCAACGGAGCGGAAGGCGGCGGACTCGACATCGTCGTCGGCGACCGTGATCACCGGCATGCCCGGGGTGCGCTCCGGCGTGGACGCGATCACGACCCCCGCCGCGTCGACGAGATCGAACTGCGCACCACGCGAGATCGATCCGATGGGAGCGCGCTCGACGATGTGGATGATGAGTGTGCCAGGCGGCAACAGCTCGGTCGTGTAGCTGCGGATGAGGGTGAACTCGCCCAGCTCGTCGCGGATGCGCGACTCGTCGAGCAGAGCGAACGGCACCCCGATCTGACCGTCGACCGCGTCGACGAGCTGCGCAGGATCGAGGCGGGACGTGCCGTCGACCTGGATGTCACGCAGAGCGAGCAACGGGGAGTACGCGGCGCCGAGGCTGAGGAGCACGAGCATCGCCACCGTGCCGATGCCGGTCAGCCACGCGATCCGACGCTGACGGGTGCGTCGCGTGAACCGCTTCAGCTCCCGGCGCTCGTGACGCTTGCGGGCACGCTCCGCAGCCCGCAGCTCGGCCGCGGCCGTGCGATCCGCCGACGGGCGGGGCACGGACGGGCGGGGCACGGACGGGCGGGGCACGGACGGGCGCGGATTCGGCTCCGCCCCCGCGCTCCCCGCGCGCGATGCTCGAACGCGTGCGGGCTTCTCGCGTACGGGCTTCTCGCGCGCCGGTTTCTCGCGAACCTTCTTCTCGCGGGTCGTCTTCTCGGTGGACGTGGTCGCGCCCCGAGCGGAGGACCGAGACCTGTCGGGCGCGTCGGCGGGCGCCGGGGCGTCGAACCCCTCCGGACGTTTCATCCGGCCCGCCCGGTCATGACGGTTCCGGCTCGAGCGCCTCGAGCACCTGCGGGATGATGCGGTAGACGTCGCCGCAGCTGAGGGTCATCACGAGGTCCCCCTCGCGCGCGATCTCGGCCACCCGATCCGCGGCCGCCTGCCAATCCGGGAGGTAGTCGACCGCGGAGGCATCCGTGAAGCGCTCGGCGACGAGCGCGCCCGTCACGCCCGGAACCGGGTCCTCACGCGCGCCGTACACGTCGAGCACGACCGTGTGGTCGGCGAGGCGCTCGTAGACCTCGGCGAACTCGCCGGCCATCATGCGGGTGCGGCTGTACAGGTGCGGCTGGTGGATGGCGATGACGCGCCCCGAGCCGACGACCGAACGCGCGGTGGCGAGAGCCGCCTCGACCTCGGTCGGGTGGTGCGCGTAGTCGTCGAAGACGCGCACCCCGCGCACCTCGCCGTGGAGTTCGAACCGCCTTCCCGTGCCGACGAAGGCCTCGAGGCCGCGAACGATCTCTGCGGCATCGAACCCCAGGGTGACGAGCACTGCGAAGGCCCCCGCAGCGTTGACCGCGTTGTGGGCACCCGGCACCGCGAGCCTGACCGGCAGGTCGCGCCCCGAATAGCGGAGGGTGAAGGCCACGGGCCCCTCTGCGACGACATCGCGCACCTGAACGTCGGCGGCGTCCGAAGAGCCGAACGTCACGAGACGTTTGCCCTCCAGACGCGAGGTGACGGCGATCGTGCCGGCATCGTCGCTCGAGGCGACCACGAACTCCGAGGCGTTCTGGGCGAACCGCACGAAGGCGTCCTCGAATGCGGCCTGGTCGCCGTAGTGGTCCAGGTGGTCGGCGTCGACATTCGTGATGAGGGCGATCGAGGTGTCGTAGAGGAGGAAGGAGCCATCGGACTCGTCGGCCTCCACCACGAACAGGTCGTCGCGACCGTAGGCCGAACTGCGACCGTACCCGGCGATCACGCCGCCGTTGACGAAACCGGGGTCCTGCCCCAGCTCGCGCAACGCGGTGACGATCATCCCCGTCGAGGTCGTCTTCCCGTGCGCGCCCGCGACGGAGATGAGCCGGTGGCCGCGGATGAGCCAGTTGAGGGCCAGCGAGCGGTGAAGCACCGGGATGCCCTCGGCGAGTGCGCGCTGGTACTCGGGGTTGTCCTGCCAGAGCGCGCCGGTGACGACGAGGGTGTCGGCATCTCCCACGTTCGCGGCGTCGTGCCCGATCGCGATCGTCGCACCGGCCTCGCGGAGCTCGCGGACGGCATCCGTCTCGCGCAGATCGGAACCGGTGACCCGGTGCCCCGCCTCGAGCAGCAGGCGGGCGATGCCGCTCATGCCCGAGCCCCCGATGCCCACGAAATGCACCGCGCCCAGATCGTCGGGGAGCTGCTGTTCGAGGTCGGGCTTGATCATCCTGTCAACGCTACCTCTCGTCGGCTGAGGACGCCGCCGGCCGGGAGGAGGCCTCGAACACCATGTCGACGAGGCGGTCGGCACCGTCGCGGCGACCCGTGGAGACCATGCGGGCAGCCATGTCGGCCACGAGGGCCGGATCCTCGATGAGCCGCAGGAACGGCCCGCGTACCCACTCGGCGTCGAACTCGGCGTCGGGCACGAGGAGCGCACCACCGGCTGCGACCGCGTCGCGCGCGTTGAGGGCCTGCTCGCCGTTCCCGACGGCGTAGGGCACGAACACCGCGGGGATGCCGAGGGCCGCGAGTTCGCTCACCGTCGCGGAACCTGCACGCGAGACCGCCAGGTCGGCAGCCGCGAGGGCGAGGTCCATGCGGTCGCAATAGGTCAACAGGCGATACCCCGCCAGGTGCGGGTCTTCGACGGGTGAGCGGTCGCCCGTGATGTGCAGCACCTGCCAGCCGGTCGCCAGCACCGCGTCGATCGCCTGGGAGACGCCCTCATTGAGCTTTCGCGCGCCGAGCGAACCACCGGTGACGAGCAGCGTGGGCCGCCCCTCGTCGAGTCCGAAGGTGCGGAGGGCCTCCGGGCGCGCCGCGAAGCGGTCCAGCTCCTCGATCTCGCGGCGCAGCGGCAGGCCCACGACCCGCCCACCGCGTATGCGCGTGGACGGGAAGACGGTGCCGACGAACTGCGTGAAACGTGCGCCGTAGCGGTTCGCGATCCCAGGGCGGGCATTCGCCTCGTGGATGACGAGGGGGATGCCCTCGCGATGAGCCGCCGCATACGCGGGAGCTGCCGCGTAGCCGCCGAAACCGACGACCACATCGACACCTCGATCACGGATGATCGAACGGGTCAGCTCGACGCTGTCCTTCCAGCGGCCCGGGAAGCGCAGCGCATCCGCATCCGGCTTCCGGGGGAACGGCAGACGCGGCACCGTCACGAGCTCGTAGCCGCGCAGCGGCACCAGCCTCGCCTCAAGCCCCTCCGCGGTGCCCATGACGAGCACGTGAGCGTCGGGGTCGCGCTCACGGAGGCGGTCGGCCGTTGCGAGCAGCGGATTGACGTGACCGGCGGTGCCGCCGCCGGCCATCAGGTAGACGGTCACCGCGCGGACTCCATCGAGCGCGGATCGGTGCGTGCGAACGAGAGCACGATGCCGACGGCGATCAGCGTCGTCACGAGCGACGATCCGCCCGCGGAGATGAAGGGCAACGGAACGCCCAGCACGGGAAGCAGCCCGAGTACCACGGCGATGTTCACGAGCGCCTGCCCGATGATCCACACCATCGCGACGCTCGTCGCCAGTTTCGCGAACGGGTCGACCTGGCGCCGGATGATGCGCACGAAGCACACCGCCAGCACCGCGAAGAGCAGGATCACGAGGAGTGCCCCGACGAGGCCCAGCTCCTCACCGATGACCGCGAAGATGAAGTCGGTCTCCGCCTCGGGAAGCCAGTTCCACTTCGACTGGGAGTTGCCGAGGCCGACCCCGAACACGCCGCCGTTGGCGAGCGCCTGCCAACCGTGCAGCGTCTGATAGCAGAACTTGCCGGCGAGCCCCGGGTCGACGCATCCGTCGAGCCATGCGCTGAACCGCTCGCTGCGCGAATCGCTCAGCTGCACAGCGATGAACGCCGCGAGCGAGCCGACCGCGACGACCACCGCGATGATGCGCAGACGGACGCCGCCGAAGAACAACGAGCCGATGACCATCGCCGCGAGGATGATCGTGGTGCCGAGGTCGTTGCCGAACATGACGAGCGCGATCGCACCGCCCGCGATCGGCACGATCGGCATCGCCACCTGCCGCCAGTCGTTGTGCTTCCAGTCGTTGATCACGGGTGCCTTGCGCGCCACGATGAGCGCGAGCCAGATCACGAACGCCAGCTTGATCAGCTCGGAGGGCTGGAAGCTGAAGCCACCCACGTTGAGCCAGTTGTTGTTGTACCCGCCCGCACCGATCAGGACCACGAGCAGCTGCAGTGCCATCGCGATGAGCACCGCGTGCCACGCCCAGCGCTTCCAGAAGATCATCGGCGCACGTGCCGCGATCAGCATGAGCGGAATGCCGATGAGGGCCAGCACCGCCTGACGCGCGGTACGCGCGAAGAAGTCGCCGTCGGACACCCACGACTCGATCGACGACGAGGACAGCACCATCACGAGACCGAAGACGACGAGGAAGATCGTCGTGCCGAGCAGCACGAAGTACTCGGGGGTCTCGGCTGCGAAGATGCGGCGGACGACGACCCGCGCCGACGAGGCGCGCCGGGGAGAGCCCTCAGGCTCCGGGTTCTGCGCCGGATCCTGCCGCGCCGGGGGCCGCGTCGTTGTCATCCGCTCCCCCTCCCAGGTGCTCCCGCACCGCATCGGCGAAGCGCCGTCCGCGATCCGCATAATCCGTGAACTGATCCATGGAGGCCGCCGCCGGAGCGAGGAGCACCACATCGCCGGATTGCGCGACGGACGCTGCCGCGCGAACCGCGGCGGACATCACGTCCTCAGTCTCCGATCCGTCGACCTCCACCACCGGGACGCCGGGCGCGTGTCGTCGGAACGCAGCGCGCAGCTCGTCCCGGTCGAGACCGATCAGCACGGCTGCGCGGAGGCGCGGTGCGTGGCGCTCGACGAGCGGAGCCGGGTCGACGCCCTTGAGCAAGCCGCCCGCGATCCACACGACGCTCTGGGATGCCCGAAGCGACGCGTCGGCCGCGTGCGCGTTGGTGGCCTTCGAGTCGTCGATCCACACGACGCCGCCGGCACTCGCCACGACCTCCGTGCGGTGGGCATCCATCCGGAACGTTCGGATCGCATCGCGGATGCGCGCCGGCTCCACCCCGGCCGCGCGGGCGAGGGCGGATGCGGCGAGCACGTTCGCCACCGAATGGGGCGCACCCAATCCGGACGAGCGCAGGTCGTCGAGCGTCGCGAGCTCGAGAGCGTGACTGTGGCGCTCATCGAGGAAGGCGCGGTCGACGAGCACGTCCTCGACGAGGCCCAGGTCGCTGCGGCCGGGGATGCCGAGCCCGAAGCCGATCGCCCTGCAGCCCTCCTGCACCTCCGCCTCCTCGACGAGCGAGCGCGTGGCGGAGTCGGCGATGTTGTAGACGCACGCCACGCGGGTGTTCTCGTACACCCGACCCTTCGCGGCGACGTACGCCTCGACCGAGCCGTGCCAGTCGAGATGGTCGTCGGCGATGTTGAGGCACACGCTCGCGAGCGGGGCGAGTTCGCCGCCCGGGTTCCGGTGGGTCCAGTGCAGTTGATAGCTCGACAACTCGACGACGAGCACGTCGAATCCGCCCGGGTCGCGGATCGCATCGAGTACCGGGATGCCGATGTTGCCGGCGGGCGCCGCACGGAGCCCGCCCGCGACGAGGAGATGGGCCGTGAGCTGGGTGGTCGTGGTCTTGCCGTTGGTGCCGGTGACGAGGATCCAGTCGGCAGGCGTGCCGTCGTCGCGCACGACCTTGTCGCGCAGCCTCCAGGCGAGCTCGATGTCGCCCCACACGGCGATCCCCGCCTCCTGCGCCCACAGCAGCAGCGGATGGTCGGGATGGTATCCCGGCGAGACGACCACGAGGTCGGGTGCGAACTCGAGCAGATCCTCGGGCACGCCCGCGTCATCCGGATGCGCGAGGAAGCGGGCACCGATCACGTCGAGCAGCCCCAGGTGCTCGTCGCTCCCCCGGGATGCCACCACCAGCACCGACGAACCCAGCTCCGTGAGCGTGTCGGCGACGGCGAAGCCGGTCATGCCCAGCCCGAGGACGGCGACACGCAACCCCGACCAGTCGGCACGCCAGCTGGTCAGCTGTTCGAGGCGCGCGTTCAGCGGCTGATCCATTCGAGATAGAAGGCGCCGACGCCCGCCGCGACGAACAAGGCGCCGATGATCCAGAAGCGCACGACGACGGTGATCTCCGCCCAGCCCTTGAGCTCGAAATGATGGTGCAGCGGACTCATGAGGAAGATCCGCTGACCGGTGCCGGTGCGCCACTTCGTCAGCTTGAAGTAGGCCCGCTGCAGGATCACCGAACCCGTGGTGATGAGGAACAGCCCGCCGATGAGCACGAGCAGCAGCTCGGTGCGGGTGAGGATCGCCAGGGCGGCGAGCGAGCCGCCGAGCGCGAGCGAGCCGGTGTCGCCCATGAAGAGCTGCGCGGGCGAGGTGTTCCACCAGAGGAAGCCGACGAGCGCCCCCGCGATCGCGGCCGACACGACCGCGAGGTCCATCGGATCCCGCACCTGGTAGCAGAGGTAGCGCACATCCTCGTCGAGGTTCGGGTTGAAGCACGACTGGTTGAACTGCCAGAAGGCGATGAAGATGTACGCCGACACGGCGAAGATCGAGGCGCCGGATGCGAGTCCGTCGAGTCCGTCGGCGACGTTGACGCCGTTCGAGGCCGAGATCGTGATGATGTTCACCCAGAGCAGGAACAGGATGACGCCGATCACCGGTCCGAAGGCGAAGAGGTTCAGCCAGTCGATATCGCGCACACCGGAGATGTAGGTGGATGCCGGGGTGAGCCCGTTCTCGTCGGGGAAGTTCAATGCGAGCACAGCGAACACGGTCGCCACGATCGCCTGACCGAGGATCTTCGACCAGCCGCCGAGCCCCAGGCTGCGCTGCTTGCGGGTCTTCAGGAAGTCGTCGACGAAACCGACGAGGCCGAGCCCCACCATCATCCCGATCACGAGAGTGGCCACCATCGTGAGCGGCGTCTCCATGACGAGATGCCCGACGAGGTATCCGAGCACCGCACCGACGATGAAGACGATGCCGCCCATCGTCGGGGTTCCGCGCTTCGTGTGGTGCGACTGCGGGCCATCGTCGCGGATGAACTGCCCCCACCCGAGCCGGTTGAACAGCCGGATCCACAGAGGCGTGGTGAAGAGCGTGAAGATGAGGGAGAACGCGCCCGCGATGAGAAGGGTGATCACTGAGCGGCCTCGATTCCGGCAAGGCGGTCGCCGAGGTGGCGCAGCCCCGCGGAGTTGGATGACTTCACGAGCACGATGTCACCGGGCCGAAGGTCGTCACGCAGCACATCGTAGGCCGCGTCGGCATCGGCCACGAGCACCGACTCCCCGTCCCACGAACCTTCGAGCCCCGCCGCGGCGTGGATATGACGGGCCGCGTCGCCGACGACGACGAGCTGGCGGATGTCGAGCCGCACGGCGAGCCGCCCCACGCGATCGTGCTCCTCCTGCGCGTACTCCCCGAGCTCGGCCATCTCGCCGAGAACGGCGACCGTGCGCCGGCCCTCGGGGCGTGCGATCTGCACGAGCGTCTTCAGCGCCGCGGCGACGGAGTCGGGGCTCGCGTTGTACGCGTCGTTGATGACCGTGACACCGTCGGGGCGCTCGAAGACCTCCATGCGCCAGCGTTCGGCGCGCGGCACGCTCTCGATAGCGCTGACAGCGCGGTCGAGATCGACGCCGAGCTCACGGGCGACCGCGAACGCCGCGAGAACGTTCATGACGTGGTGCTCTCCGAGGATCCGCAACCGGACCTCGCGCGCGACGCCGTCGGCGACGAGGGTGAATCGGGTGCCGCTCAGCGTCGCCTCGACATCCTCGGCCCGAACCTCGGCGCCGGCGGAGTGGCCGAACGTCACGACGCGCGCGGCCGTGCGCTCCGCCATCCGCGCGACGCGGAAGTCGTCCGCGTTGAGGATCGCCACCGCATCCGACGGGAGATCGACGACCATCTCGGCCTTCGCCTCCTCCGTCGCCTCGATCCCACCGAATCCGCCCGCGTGCGCGAGCCCGACCTTGAGCACGACGCCGATGTCGGGACGCGCGATCGACACCAGCCGGGCGATCTTGCCCGCGCCGCTCGCACCCATCTCCACCACGAGGTAGCGAGTCGAGTGGTCGATCCGGAGCATCGAGATCGGCGCACCGACCTGGTTGTTGAACGAGTCGCGTGGCGCCACCGTCGGGCCTTCGGCCGACAGGATCGCGCGCAGAAGATTCTTGGTGGTGGTCTTGCCGTTCGAGCCCGTGACACCGATCACGCGGAGCGCTCCCCCGGCGCGCACCCGTGCCACGACCTCGCGTGCGAGGGACCCGAGTGCCTCCAGCCCGTCCGCCACCACGAGTTGCGCCACGTCGAGGTCGAGGCGCTCCCTGGCGACCACGAGCGCCGCGCCCGCCTCGACCGCCGCGGGGGCGAAAAGGTGGCCGTCGGTCACCTCGCCCGGCAGCGCGAAGAAGATCGAGCCCGGGACCACCAGTCGCGAGTCCGTCTCGACGTCTCCGTCGACCCGTGTGTCGGGCGCGACGGCATCCGGGAGCACGAGCTCCGCGTCGAGCAGCTGAGCCAGCTCGTCCAGCCGGAACGGGATCATGCGGCCTCCTCCGAGTTCGAGAGGTGCCGTGAGCTCACGCTGCTCGGCCTCCTGTACGTCTGTGGTCGTCCCTCGTCACCAGGTGAGCGGGATGCTCGGCGCCGGTTCTGTCGACGGGGGGATCCGGAAGGTCTTGATGACCTGCTTCGCGAGCGCGTTGAACGTCGGCGCAGCTGCCCGGGACGACTTAATCGTAGTCGGGAACGCGAAGGTCACATCGATCGCGTACTGGGGGTCGTCGGCGGGGAAGACCCCCGCGACCGAGACGATGCGGTCGGAGGTGTATCGACCGTTCTTCGCGACCTCGGCGGTTCCCGACTTGGCGGCGATCCGGTATCCGGGAACCGCGAGGGTGGGCCCGAGGTGGTAGTTGGTGACCACGTTCTCGAGGATGTTGACGGTCGTGTCGGCCGCGTACTCCGACACCACCCGGGTGCCCTCGGGGGTCGCCGCCGGCGTGTAGGTGCCGTCCGGAGACTCGCAGCCCTCGACGAGCGTGAGGGGGATGCGCACACCGTGATTGCCGATCGTCTGGTACAGGCTCATCACCTGGGCGCTCGTTGCGGTCATGCCCTGACCGAACTGCTGCGTCACCGAGGTGACCGGGTCGGTCGTGTCGAGGCCGCGGACGCGCCCGTCCTCCTCCCCGAGGAAGTCGGCGCCCGTCGGGGAACCGAAGCCGAAGGCCTTCAGGTTCTCGATGCGGTCGGCGTTCGGCTGCAGCTCGGTCATCTGGCCGATGCCGATGTTCGAGGAGTTCACGAGGATCCCCGCCGTCGTGTAGCGGAGCGTGCCGTGGGCCCACGAGTCGTGGACGACGTCGTTGCCGATGCGGTACTCGGATGGAACCGTGAACGGTGTGCCCGCGTTCAGCAACCCCGCATCGAGCAGGCCCGCGACCGTCGCAGTCTTGATGAGGGATCCGGGCTCGTAGGGGGCGGTGAAGCTGCGGGCGCCCGAGTCCTCCGCCTTGGCGGAGTTGACGTCGTTCGGGTCGACCGTCGGCCAGTCGGCCGCGGCGACGATCTTGCCGGTCTTCACCTCGACGACCATCGCGGTCGCCCACCGGGCGCCGATCGCCGCACCCTGCTCGGCGATGGCCTGCTGGGCGAACCACTGCAGGTCCGAGTGGATCGTGAGATGGACCGTGCCGCCGTCGACGGCCGGGGTCTCCACGACCTCGGAGCCCGGCATCCGCACGCCGTCCTGACTGACCGCGTAGCTCGTGGTCCCGTTGCTCGAGGCGAGGCAGTCGTTCCACTTGAGTTCGGTGCCCGAGAGCGCGCCATCGGTGCCCATCAGGCCGATGAGGTTGCCGCCGATCGCCCCGTTCGGGTAGCTGCGCGCGGGCTGGGGCTCGCTGTAGACCCACGGGATCTTGAGGTCGAGCACCTTCTGGAAGGTGTCGAGCTTGACCGCCTTCACGAGGTAGACGAACTTCGAGGTCGGGTCTGCGGTGAGCGCGGTCGTCAACTGCGCGGGGTCGGCGCCCGTCACCTCGGCGATCTCGGAGACGGCCTGCTGGAACGACACGTCGACGCGCTGCGTCTTGCCATCGACCTCCACCTTCCGCTGGAAGCCGGCGGGGTCGACGAGATCCGGTGCAGCGGTGATGTTGAAGCGGTCGACGCTCGAGGCGAGAACCGTCCCATTCGCATCGACGATGCTGCCGCGGGTGCCCCACGTGATGGCCTCGCGGAAGTTGCCCCCGGCGATACTGCTCATCTTCTCGGCGTGAACGACCTGGATGTCGATGAGTCTCACCGAGAACACGACCACCACGGCGAAGACCGCGACGATGGTGAGCGCCAACCGGCGGCGGATCCTCCGGGCGTTGATCACGAGAACTCCAAACTCAGCGAGTCGTGGGCGACGGTATCGTGCCCGGCGTCGACGCCGGCGGAGCGACACCCGTCCCCGCTGCGGGGGCCTCGACCGCACCGAGACCCTGACCGCTCTCTGCCGCCTGGGATGCGGCGATCGCCGCGGCATCCAGTTGGGTCGAGCCGTCGGCGACGAGGGTGTTCAGGATCAGGTTGCCCCCCGATCCGACGATCTGCCCCTTGGGCGGCCCGGCGACGCCGAGCGCCTGCCCCGTGGCGACATCCAGGAATACCGGGTTGCCGCTCGAGACCATGCCGAGCGCGGTGGCGTTCTGGATGAGGCTCTGCGTGGAGCTGAGCTCGTCGATGCGCTCCTGGGATGCGTTCTGCTCGCGCACCAGTTCGCGCTGCTCCTTCTTGAGGGCGGCGATGTGGTACGCGCCATCCGCCAGCACGATGCTCATGAGCAGCTGGGCGAGGAGGATCGCGCCGATGCCGCCGATCGCCACCAGCGCGGCGTAGATGCGCGGGCGCGCGCGCCGCTGGGCACGCGTCGGTGCGATGTCGAGATGACGTCGGGGGGCGTCGTCCCGATCGGGAACGGGCAGCAGGACGGCGTGGGTGGCGCTCATGCGGCTTCCTTGATCTTCTCTGCGGCGCGGAGCCGGACGGGCGTCGCGCGCGGATTCCGTGCACGCTCCTCGTCGTCGGCGAGTTCGGCGCCGCGGACGAGGAGTTTCAGTTCTGGACGGTGTTCGGGGAGCTCGACGGGAAGCCCGCGCGGTGCGGTCGACGTGGATCGCGCCTGCAGTTCGCGCTTGACGATGCGGTCCTCGAGCGACTGGTACGACATGACGACGATGCGTCCGCCGACCTCGAGGGAGTCGATCGCGGCGGGGATCGCGCGTTCGAGCACCGACAGCTCCTGATTGACCTCGATGCGCAGCGCCTGGAACACGCGCTTCGACTGGTGGCCGGCGCGACGAGCCGCCGCCGGTGTCGCCTTGTCGATGATCGCCACGAGCTGCGCGGAGGTCTCGATCGGCGCCGCACGACGCTCCTCCACGATGCGACGCGCGTAGCGGGGTGCGAGCTTCTCGTCGCCGTACTCCCAGAAGATGCGCCGCAGCTGGGCCTCGTCGTACTCGGCGAGGATGCGCGCCGCCGTGAGCTCGGCCGTGTCGTCCATGCGCATGTCGAGGGGGGCGTCCTGCGAGTAGGAGAAGCCGCGTTCGGCCTGATCGAGCTGCATCGAGGAGACGCCGAGATCGAAGAGGATGCCTGCGACGCGGGCGATCCCGAGCCGGTCGAGTGCCGCCGGAAGCTCGTCGTAGACGGTGTGTACGAGGTGCACGCGATCCCCGAAACGTGCGAGTCGCTCCCCCGCGAGCTGCAGCGCGTGCCGGTCGCGGTCGAGTCCCACGAGCTGGATGCGGTCGAACCGTTCGAGGAGCGCCTCCGAGTGGCCGCCGAGGCCGAGCGTCGCGTCGACGACGACCGCTCCGGGCGCGGACAGCGCGGGAGCGAGCAGCTCGATGCAGCGCTCGAGGAGCACGGGGATGTGAAGGCGATCGTTCATGTCGAGGGGCCGGCTCCTCGGATCCGATCCCCATCCGCTGCGACCTGGCACCGGGGAAGTGATGCCAGGGAGCGCGGCTGAGGGTCGCATCCGAGGGGTCAGAAGAGGCCCGCGATCACCTCCTCGTCGGTGTCGGCGAAGGCCGCCTCGGTCGCCTCGTAGTAGGCGTTCCAGGCGGCGGTGTCCCAGATCTCGGCGCGATTGCCCGTGCCGATCACGGTCAGTTCCCGATCGAGGCCCGCGTAGTCGCGGAGCATCGCCGGGATCGTGACCCGGTGCTGCTTGTCGGGCACCTCCTGCGAGGCGCCGCTCAGCAGCAGACGCAGGAAGTCTCGGCCCTTCTTGCCGGTCACGGGCGCCTGCCGGGCGCGCTCGTGGAGGTCTTCGAACTCCCGCTGGCTGAAGAGGTAGATGCAGCGCTCCTGGCCGCGGGTCATCACGACGCCGCCCCCGAAGTCGTCCATGAACTTCGCCGGAAGGATGATGCGCCCCTTCTCGTCGAGCTTGGGGACGAACGTGCCGAGCAGCATCTGCGTCCCCTTTCCTCCGGCCAGATCCAGGTTTGCTCCACTTTACTCCACACTCCACCACCAAACAAGGAAATCCGGCACCAATCCGCGATTGACCCCCGATTGAGGGCAATAAAAATAAGGGGAGGCGGCGGTGGAGGAAGGTGGAGGAGATTTGCACATCCCGCCCACGCGAACCACCGCATCCGGGCACAAAAAAAGCCGGCCCGAAGGCCGGCTGGAGCGGGTGAGCTGGAGGTCAGCTCACCCGGGGAAGAGGGATCAGCTTCGATCCCGGGGTCGAGAGGGCACCGTGAACCGCAGCGGCGGCGCCACGACGAGCACGACGCCCGCGAACATCACGGCGAACCCGGCGATGCCTACGACGGGCTGGCGGATGACGACGCCCACGACCAGGAGGGCGAGGCCGATACCGAGCCCGAGGGCCGCGAGGATGATCGCGGTCGCGTTCGCTCGACCTCGTCGCGCGCCGACGGTCGTGACGTCATCGGCCTCATTGTGGTAGAGGCTGCGCTCCATCTCGTCGAGGAGACGCTGCTCCTGCTCCGAAAGCGGCATATCGAGCTCCTTCAGGCATCCGGCGCGTGCGGGGTGATGCCGGTGAATCGATTGTAGGCGTGCGCGCCTGGCTAGGCTAGGGACGTGGCTGGGAGTACGCGGTTAGTCGACCGGGTGGCTGCTCGAATCGACGACGCACTCGACGGGCACGCGACCTCCCTCGCCGACATCTCCCCCGACCTCGCGCCCCTCGTCGCGCAGGCGCGGGAACTGCTCGCGGGAGGCAAGCGGTTCCGTGCACTGTTCCTCTACTGGGGCTGGCGCTCCGTCGCGGGCATCGCCGACACCAACGATCCGATGCCCGAGCTGGAGGGCCCCTCGCTCGATCACGAGTTGCCGTCGGTCGTCTCCGTCGCCGCCGCGCTCGAGCTGTTCCACGCGGCCGCCCTCGTCCATGACGACATCATCGACCGCTCGGATCTGCGCCGCGGACGCCCCGCGGCGCATCGCGCGTTCGAGGGCCTTCACAGGCAAGAGGGCTGGAACGGCGACGCCGCCGCATTCGGCACGAGCGCCGCGATCCTGCTCGGCGACCTCCTTCTCGGATGGAGCGACGAGCTCTTCGAAGAGGGCCTCGCCGGCATCCCAGACCGCGAGAACTCCGCAGCCGCTCGCGCCGAATTCGCGCGGATGCGCACGGAGGTGACGGTCGGCCAGTACCTCGACGTGCTCGAGGAGGACTCATGGCGCTCCCGGCCCGACAGCGAGGCGCTGCCGCGGGCCCATCGGGTGATCGTGTACAAGTCGGCCAAGTACAGCGTCGAGGCACCTCTCGCCATCGGCGGCGCACTCGCCGGCGGATCCCTCGCGCAGCTCGCCGGCCTCCGGGCGTTCGGGCTCCCGCTCGGTGTCGCCTTCCAGCTCCGCGACGACATGCTCGGCGTCTTCGGCGACCCCGAGGTGACGGGTAAGCCGTCGGGCGACGACCTCCGCGAAGGCAAGCGCACGGTGCTCGTGGGACTCGCACGTCAGAAGATGCCGGCCGGCGCCGTCAGAGTCCTCGACGAGCTGCTCGGCGACCCGGGCCTCGACGACGGACAGGTGCGGATGTTGCAGAACACGATCAGAGACAGCGGCGCCGTGGATCAGGTGGAGCGCGTGATCGCCCACAACGTGCGCGTCGCGCGCGAGGCGCTCGACGAGGCCCCGCTCTCGCCTTCGGCGAAGTCGGCGCTGGCAGAACTCGCAGACCGCGTCACCCGCCGCGACGCCTGACCCGCTCGCGGGCAGGAGGGCGGGTCGGTCAGAACGCCAGAGCCTGGGCCACGCGTCGCACCTCGGACTTGCGACCCGCGCGAAGCGCCTCGATCGGCGCGACGCCGAGGCTGCCCTCCTGATCCAGGAGCCAGCGCATGGCCTCCTCGTCGCTGTACCCGCTGTCTGCGAGCAGCACGAGGGTGCCGTGCAGCTCGTGCAGCGGTTCACCCCCGGAGATGAAGCTGGCGGGGACCTTGAGCACGCCGTCGACCCGGACGGCGAGAAGGTGGCGGTCTTCGATGAGGCGGCGGACGCGGCCCTGCGGGATGCCCAGAGCATCGACGAGGTCGGGAACGGTGAGCCACTCGGTGGCGGGTTCGGTCACCCTCCTAGCGTGCCATGGCGCGGGTCACGACGCCCCGGATTGCAAATGTTACGAACAAATGAACTCAAACAACATCAGCCACGGTAATTGACACTGTTAAACATCTGTGACACGTTGATCGGTGACCGCACCACCATGCTCCGGGCCGGAGGGGAAGGCAGGGCAGCGATGCACCAGACCGAAGAGGCGATCGACCGCGCACGTGCGGTCTTCGCGGGCCTCGCGCCCAGCGCGCCCACGGCTGCGCCCGCGCGCACCCGCGACGCCGCCGCCCACTCCGCCTTCGCGAAGGGCATGATGGCCACCGTGCCGATCGTGCTCGCCGGCACCCTCACGGTGACGGGCGCGATCGCCCCCGTGCATGCCGCACCGGCATCCGAGCGCAAGCCCGCGAAGCCGAAGTCGACACTCGGATCGACGGTGCGCGCAGCAGTGGTCGCCGCAGCCGCGACCACCAAGACCCAGGCGGCGGCCCCCACGACCTACACCGTGAAGGCGGGCGACACCGTCTCCTCGATCGCGGGACGCTACGGCCTCGCCACGGCGAGCATCCTGGCGCTCAACGGCCTCGGCTGGAAGTCGCTCATCTTCCCCGGCCAGGTTCTCAAGCTCACGAGCGGTGCCGTCGCACCGAGCACCGCCCCGACGCCGGCGCCGGCAACCGGAGGTCGCTACACGATCCAGAAGGGCGACACGATCAGCCGCATCGCCGCCCGCTTCGGCGTGACCACGCAGGCCGTGCTCACCGCCAACGGGCTCAGCTGGTCGAGCATCATCTACCCCGGCCAGACGATCGCCATCCCCGGCGCCGCCCTCGCAGCGGAGAACGTGTCGTCGGTCACACCCGCGCCCGGCGTCGACGAGTCGGGCGACCCGCCGTCGACGCCCGTCGTCTCGACCCCGGCTCCCGTCATCCAGTCGAGCTACCTGATCAAGTCGGGCGACACGATCTCATCGATCGCCAAGAAGTTCGGTGTCAGCATCCAGGCGATCCTCAACGCCAACGGCCTCGGGCTCTCGAGCATCATCTTCGCCGGACGCACGCTCACCATCCCGGGCGTCGCCGTCGTGCAGGACGGCTCGACCGTCACCCCGCTGACTGCTGAGATGGCCGCGAACGCCGCCATCATCATCCAGATCGGGCGAGAGCTCGGCGTGTCCGACCGCGGGATCGTCATCGCCCTCGCCGCCGCGATGCAGGAATCCAGCCTGCGCAACATCGACTACGGCGACCGCGACTCGCTGGGCCTCTTCCAGCAGCGCCCGAGCACCGGCTGGGGCACGCGCGAGCAGATCCTGAACGCCCCGCACGCCGCGCGACTCTTCTACGGCGGACCGAGCAACCCCAACAAGGGCATCACACGCGGACTCCTCGACATCGTCGGATGGCGTTCGATGACGTTGACCCAGGCCGCCCAGGCCGTGCAGATCTCCGCATACCCCGATGCCTACGCCAAGTGGGAGACGAGCGCGACCTCATGGCTGGCGCAACTGGGCTGACGGAGCCCCTCGCCGTCGTGCCGTCGCCACCCGTGTGGCGTCAGGAAGCCGACAGCGAGCCCTCCTACACTCGAGTGGTGACCACCAGCACCACCGATCCGCTGATCGGCCGCCTCATCGACGGGCGGTATCAGGTGCGCTCACGCATCGCCCGCGGAGGCATGGCGACGGTGTACCTGGCCACGGATCTGCGACTCGAACGCCGGGTCGCGGTGAAGGTCATGCACGGCCACCTCGCCGACGACAGCCAGTTCAAGCAGCGCTTCATCCAGGAGGCCCGTTCGGCTGCGCGCCTCGCCCATCCGAACGTCGTGAACGTGTTCGACCAGGGCCAGGACGACGACTCCGCATATCTCGTGATGGAGTACCTGCCGGGCATCACCCTTCGCGACCTCCTGCAGGAGCACGGCGCGCTCACACCCGAGCAGACCATCGACATCACCGAGGCCGTGCTGTCCGGACTCGCCGCCGCGCACAAGGCGGGGATCGTGCACCGCGACCTGAAGCCCGAGAACGTGCTCCTCGCGGATGACGGACGCATCAAGATCGGCGACTTCGGCCTCGCGCGCGCCGCGTCCGCGAACACCGCGACGGGCGCGGCGCTGCTCGGCACGATCGCCTACCTCTCCCCCGAGCTCGTCACCCGAGGCCTCGCCGACACCCGCAGCGACATCTATGCCGTCGGCATCATGATGTACGAGATGCTCACCGGTGAGCAGCCGTACAAGGGCGAGCAGCCGATGCAGATCGCCTACCAGCACGCCAACGACTCCGTGCCGCCGCCCTCGAACGCCAACGATCAGGTTCCCGCCGAGCTCGACGAGCTCGTGCTGTGGGCGACCGCACGCGACCCGGAGGAGCGCCCGCGCGACGCCCGAGTCATGCTCGACCAGGTCCGCGACACCGAGGCCCTGCTGACGACGGCGCTGCCGACGGGCACCCTCGCCACCCAGAAGACGATGGTGCTGCCGTCCGCGCGCCAGAACACCGCCGAGACCCAGGTGCTGGGAGGCCGCGCGCCGCTGGCCACCCAGGAGACCGGCCCGGTGAGCCCGAACGCCTCCAAACTGCGCAGCAAAGCCGCCTCGCGCCGCAAGCGCGGCTGGCTGGCGTTCACGCTCGTGCTGCTGCTGACGATCGTGGCGGGAGGCGTCGGCTGGTGGTTCGGCGCGGGCCCGGGCGCGCACGTCACCATTCCGACCTCGATCGTGAACATGCAGCCGGATGCGGCACGCGCCGAGCTCGAGAAGCTGGGCATCGAGGTGGCACAGGATGTGGCACAGGTGCACAGCGTCGACGTGCCCGTCGACCTCGTGGCAGGAACCGACCCCGAGGTCGGAACCAGCATCCGCCGCAGCACGGTGGTGACGCTGCAGGTGTCGCTCGGCCCCGCGCAGACCAGCATCGCGCCGCTCGCCGGTATGACGCTGCCGGAGGCCACCACAGCCATCGAGGATGCGGGCCTGATCCTCGACGAGAAGGTGACCTACGCGTTCTCCGAGCAGGAGAAGGACATCGTGCTGACGGCGTCCGTCGGCGAGGCGGACATCTCAGGGGGGAGCACCGAGCTGCTCGAAGGGCAGACGGTACGGCTGGTCGTCTCGGCCGGCATCCTCCCCTCGATCGCCGGCGACACCGTGGAGGCCGCCACCGCCAAGCTCGAAGCTGCCGGCGTGAACGTGGAAGCCTCGGTCCAACGCAGCCGCGACGAGACCATCCCGAAGGATCTCGTGATCGGCATCGTGGACCAGGGCACCGTGCACCCCGACGACACCGTGATCCTCAACGTCTCCGACGGCCCCCCGCTCGTGGTCGTGCCGAGCGTCGTCGGCGACACCTGGGCGGTCGCGAAGCCGAAGCTGGAAGGCGCCGGCTTCAAGCTCGACTACAACGGATTCGTGGACGCCGCCCCGAGCTTCTTCACGGTCACCAGCATCGATCCCGGATCGGGTTCGGAGCAGCCCAAGGGCTCGACCTTGAAGGTCAAATTCTCGGGCTGACGAACCCCATCCGGGCTGCGGAAGCGGCCTCGAGCTAGCGCGCCGCCGACAGCTCCTCGGCCACGAGGAACGCCAGCTCCAGCGACTGCATGTGGTTGAGTCGCGGGTCGCACAGCGACTCGTACTTGGTCGCGAGGGTGGCCTCGTCGATCATCTCCGAGCCGCCGAGGCACTCGGTGACGTCGTCGCCGGTGAGCTCGACGTGCACGCCGCCCGGGTGGGTTCCGGCGGCGCGGTGCGCCTCGAAGAAGCCCCGCACCTCGTCGACGACGTCGTCGAAACGACGGGTCTTGTAGCCCGTGGGCGTCGTGATGCCGTTGCCGTGCATCGGGTCGGTGACCCACAGCGGTGTCGCGTCGAAGGACTTGATCGCCTCCAGCAGCGGGGGCAGCGCGTCGCGAATCTTCCCGGCACCCATGCGGGTGATGAACGTGAGCCGGCCCGGCTCCCGCTCGGGGTCGAGCTTGTCGATGAGCCGCTCCATGGTGTCGGCCGTGGTCGCGGGGCCGAGCTTCACGCCGATGGGGTTGCGGATGCGGGAGAAGTAGTCGACGTGCGCACCGTCGAGGTCGCGCGTGCGCTCCCCGATCCACAGGAAGTGGGCCGAGGTGTTGACGGCGGTGCCGTTGCGCGAGTCGATGCGGGTCATGGGGCGCTCGTAGTCCATGAGCAGACCCTCGTGGCCGGTGTAGAACTCGACCCGCTTCAGCTCGTCGAAGTCGGCGCCCGCGGCCTCCATGAAGCGGATGGCGCGGTCGATCTCCTTCGCGAGGCCCTCGTAGCGCTGGTTGGCGGGATTCTGCGCGAAGCCCTTGTTCCAGGAATGCACCTGGCGCAGGTCGGCGAAACCGCCCTGCGTGAATGCGCGGATGAGGTTCAGGGTCGACGCGGCCGTGTGGTACCCCTGCACGAGGCGCCGCGGGTCGGCCTGGCGCGACTCGGGCGTGAAGTCGTAGCCGTTCACGATGTCGCCACGGTAGGCGGGCAGGGTGACGTCGCCGCGGGTCTCGAAGTCGCTCGAGCGGGGCTTCGCGAACTGGCCCGCCATCCGGCCCATCTTCACGATCGGCATGGACGCGCCGTAGGTGAGCACGACCGCCATCTGGAGGATGGTCTTCACCCGGTTGCGGATCTGCTCTGCGGTCGCTCCCGCGAACGTCTCCGCGCAGTCGCCGCCCTGGAGCAGGAACGACTCTCCGCGCGCAGCGCGGGCGAGACGGTCGCGGAGGATGTCGACCTCACCGGCGAACACGAGAGGAGGCAGCGAGGCGATCTCGGCGGATGCGGCGCGAACCGACTCGGCATCCGTCCACTCCGGCTGCTGCTTGATGGGCAGCTCCCGCCAATAGTCGAGACCGGCGATCACTGCGGGATCTGCCTGCACGACGGGCTCGGTGGGGTCTACCACGGGTGGGTCCTCTGGGTTCGGGATTCAACGGAGCGCGGGCGCGCCCCAACGATTCAGCCTAGCCGAGCGGCAATGCCGTCGCCGGTCAGCGGGTGACCGTGGAGGGGGCCGCCGCGGCCTTGCTCGCCTGGGGCCGGTCCTTGACGCTCGACGCGTACACGTCGACGTATTCCTGACCGCCGAGGTGCGACAGCTCGTACATGATCTCGTCGGTGATGGAGCGCAGCACGAAGCGGTCGCCCTCCATCCCGGCGAAGCGGGAGAAGTCGAGCGGCTCGCCGAAGACGACGCCGATACGGCGCACCTTCGGCAGCTTCGTGCCGACCGGCATCACCTTGTCGGTGTCGATCATCGCCACGGGGATGACGGTGGCACCCGACTCGAGCACCATCCGCGCGATGCCGGTGCGTCCGCGGTAGAGGCGGCCGTCGTGGCTGCGGGTGCCCTCCGGGTAGATCCCGAGCTGGCCGCCGGTGGCGAGGTGCTCGAGGCCCGTGTTGAGCGACGCCTCAGATGCCTTCCCCCCTGAGCGGTCGATCGGCAGCTGGCCGATCGCGATGAAGAACCTCTTCACGATCCAGCCCTTGAGCCCGCGACCGGTGAAGTACTCGCTCTTCGCGAGGAACCGGATCTGGCGGTCGACCACGATCGGCAGGAACACGGAGTCGATGAACGAGAGGTGGTTGCTGGCGAAGATGACCGCGCCCTTCGGCGGCACGTTCTCGGCGCCGCGGACGAACGGACGGAAGACGGACAGCAGGAACGGTCCGACGATGACGTTCTTGAGGAACAGGTAGAACACTCGAGCTACCTCCGACCTCAGAGTCTAGGCGCGACGCATGCGCGGACCGCCATGCGCGTCATCGGATGGCGTGGGAGCGGGCGATGTCGGCAGCACCCACCACGCCGGCGTCGTTGACCAGCTCGGCGGTCGCGAACTCGGGTTCCGGGTGGAAGCCGCGCGCCGGAAGGTGGGCGAGGTACGCCTCGCGGATCGGATCGAGGAGCAGCTCGCCCGCGGCGGCGACTCCGCCCCCGAACACGAACACCTGGGGGTCGAGCACGGCGCTGATGGAGGCGGCCGCCTGCCCGAGCCATCCGCCCAGCTCCCGAAGGGCGAAGAGGGCTCCGGGGTCTTCGGCGACGATGAGGTCGTACACGAGGTGCCCGTCGAGCTCGCCGTGCTCTGCGCGCGCAGCCGCAAGCGCCTGTCCGATGCCGCGCTGGTCGGCCATCTCGTTCGCGAAACGCAGCAGGGCGCGTCCCGATCCGTACTGCTCGATGCATCCGCGCTGCCCGCATCCGCACGGAAGGCCGCCGGGGACCACACGCATGTGGCCGATCTCGGCGGCGGCGCCGAAACCGCCGCGGAGCAGACGCCCGCCGGTGACGATCGCTCCCCCGACGCCCGTGCCGATGGTCAGCAGGGTCATGTCGCTGTACCCGCGCCCCGCGCCGAAACGGTACTCCGCCCATCCGGCGGCGTTCGCGTCGTTGTCGATCGTGATGTCGAGGCCCGGCAGGCGGGACGACAGGTCGGCCCGGAGCGGCTCGGAGCGCCACGGGATGTTCGGCGTGTAGTAGACGGTCGACTGGGCGGCGTCGATGAACCCGGGAGCGGCGACACCGACGGCGGCGACCTGCTCGCCGGCGCGCAGGCTCTCGACCACCTCGACGACGGCCGCGATGATCGACTCGCCGTCGCCTGCCGGGGTCGGGCGGCGCTCCTGACGCACGATCGTGCCGTCCTCGGCCACCAGGCCGCCCGCGATCTTCGTCCCGCCGATGTCGATTCCGATGGCATGCACGAGCGTCGAGTCTAGCCAGATGCCCGTGTTCTCCGGCGCGGCCGGGGTACGCGCCGGGTTACAGTTGATCCAACACCCGACCCTCACCGGTACCGAAGGAGCTGCCGTGAACGAGATCTACGTCCCTGTCGCCGTACCAGCCGACCCGGAGGCGAACGCGACCGACCTGCTCGTCGACCGCGTCGCACTCACACCGGATGCGCCGCTGTTCGCCCTGCCCACCGCCGACGGCGGATGGGAGGACGTCACCACGGCGGAGTTCCACCGCCAGGTGATCGCCCTCGCCAAGGGCCTCATCGCATCCGGCATCCAACCCGGAGAGAAGATCGGCTTCATCTGCCGAACCCGCTACGAGTGGACCCTCGTCGACTTCGCGACCTGGTTCGCGGGAGCCGTGCTCGTGCCCATCTACGAGACCTCGGCGCCCGCCCAGATCGCGTACACCCTCAACGACTCGGGAGCGACCGCGCTCATCGTCGAATCGGCGGAGCACTTCGCCCGCTTCGATGAGGTGCGCGCCGACCTCCCGCAGATCGCGAAGGTGTGGCAGCTGGGCCACGGCGACCTGGAGAAGCTGGCCGCCGCGGGCTCGGAGGTGACCGACGACGAGGTCGAGTCGCGCCGCAGCGCCGCGAAGGGTTCCGACCTCGCGACCCTCATCTACACCTCCGGTTCGACCGGAACCCCCAAGGGTTGCATCCTCACCCACTCGAACTTCGTCGAGCTGTCGCGCAACGCGGCGCTCGTGATGCCCGAGGTGGTGGCGCCCGGATCCTCGACGCTCCTCTTCATCACCACGGCGCACGTGTTCGCACGGTTCATCTCGGTGCTGTCGGTGACGGCCGGCGTCAAGGTGGGGCACCAGGCCGACACCAAGCAGCTGCTGCCGGCACTCGGGAGCTTCAAGCCCTCGTTCCTGCTCGCGGTGCCGCGCGTCTTCGAGAAGGTCTACAACTCCGCCGAGCAGAAGGCTGCGGCCGGCGGTAAGGACAAGATCTTCCACAAGGCGGCGGATGTCGCGATCGCCCACTCGAAGGCGCTCGACGCCGGACACGTGCCGTTCGGTCTGAAGGTGCAGTTCGCGCTGTTCGACAAGCTCGTCTACAGCAAGCTCCGCACCGCGATGGGCGGCAACGTCAAGTACGCCATCTCGGGTTCCGCGCCGCTCGGTCTGCGCCTCGGCCACTTCTTCCGCAGCCTCGGCGTGCAGATCCTCGAAGGGTACGGCCTCACCGAGACCACGGCCCCGGCCACCGTCAACGTCGTGTCGAAGTTCAAGATCGGCACGGTCGGCACCGCGCTCCCGGGCGTCGGCATCAAGATCGCCGACGACGGCGAGGTGCTCGTGAAGGGCATCGACGTGTTCGCCGGCTACTGGAACAAGCCCGAGGAGACGGCCGCCGTCTTCAGCGGCGACTGGTTCCACACCGGTGACATCGGGTCGCTCGACGAAGACGGGTACCTCACGATCACCGGCCGCAAGAAGGAGATCATCGTCACCGCCGGCGGCAAGAACGTGGCCCCGGCGGCGCTCGAGGACCCCATCCGCGCGAACCCGATCGTCGGGCAGGTGGTCGTCGTCGGGGACCAGAAGCCCTTCATCTCCGCCCTCGTGACCCTCGACCCCGAGATGCTGCCCGTCTGGCTGAACAACAACGGCGAGGCAGGCGACATGCCGATCAAGGATGCCGCGAGGAACCCGAAGGTGATCGCCGAGGTGCAGCGCGCCATCGACCTCGCCAACTCGCGGGTGTCTCGCGCGGAGTCGATCCGCAAGTTCCAGATCCTCGACACCGAGTTCACCGAGGACAGCGGACACCTGACGCCCAAGATGTCGATCAAGCGCCAGGTGATCGTGAAGGACTTCGCGCCCCAGATCGAGGCCCTCTACGCGGGTGCGCCCGCCACGCAGGGCATCTCGGTCACCGGCTGACGCGCAGCTTCCGCGACCGGCCTCGCCTCCCTCGGGAGCGGGGCCGGTTCGCTTTTCAGCTCAGCGCTGGAACCAGTCGGCCTGGCGGATGGCGCGCATCGCCTCGCGCTTCGTCTCGGGTTCGAGACCCTCGATGTAGAGCTTGCCGTCGAGGTGATCGGTCTCGTGCTGCAGGGCCTGCGCCATCAGGCCGTCGCCCTCGAGCACCACCTCGTTGCCGTCGACGTCGACCCCGGTGACCCGGGCCCAGGGGTACCGCAGTCGCGGGAAATAGAAACCCGGCACCGAGAGGCACCCCTCGTCGACGAGTTCCGGCTCACCCGAGACCTCGAGCACCGGGTTGATGACGTAGTCGATGTCGCCGTCGATGTTCACGCTGAATGCCCGCAGTCCGACGCCGATCTGCGTCGCGGCGACGCCCGCGCGTCCAGGGGGGCGCACGCTGTCGACGAGGTCCTCGGCGAGGGCGCGCACGCGCGGGTCGCCCGGGTCGGTGACGGGGTCGGTCTTGGATCGGAGTACGGGGTCGCCGAAGAGGCGGATCTGGCGCTCGGTCATGCGTTCCGGGTTGTCGGGAGGCCGTCCATCACGAGAGCGGCGAGCTCGCGTGCGGAGGCCCGGGTGAAGGGTTTGAGATTGCTCCACCGCACGACGGAGCCTGCGGCGAGTTCGGGGTCGTACGGCATCCGGACGACGGCACGCACGCGGGAGGAGAAGTGGGCGTCGATCTCGTCGAGCTTGACGAGGTTGGTGCCCTGCGTCGCGGTGTTGATGGCGACGATCGCGTTGCGCACGAGGTGCCCGTAGTTGTTCGCCTCGAGCCAGGTGAGCGTCTCGGATGCGAGCCGGGCCTCGTCGACGCTCCCACCGGAGACGACCACGATGGAGTCGGCGCGCTGGAGGGTCGCGCGCATGACGGAGTGGACGATGCCGGTACCGCAGTCGGTGAGCGCGATCGAGTAGTAGCGGGACACGAGGTCGGCGACGACGTTGTAGTCGTTCTCGTCGAACGCCTCCGACAGGAGCGGGTCGGTGTCGGATGCCAGCACGTCGAGCCGGGTCTCGTCGCGGGAGACGTGGCTGGAGAACTCGCTGAAGTCCTTGATGGCGGCCGCGTGGGTGACGATGTCGCGGACGGTGGAGCGGGTCTGCTTCGCGACGCGCTCGGAGAGGGTGCCCCGGTCGGGGTTCGCGTCGACCGCGATGATGCGGTCTTCCCGTACGTCGGACAGGGCCATGCCGAGCAGCGTCGTGATGGTCGTCTTGCCGACGCCGCCCTTCCGGGTGAGCACCGGGACGAACCGGGTTCCGCCTTCGAAGCGTTTCGCGATGCGCGCATCGAGGGCCTTGCGTTCCCGCACCTTCGCGGAGTCCCCGAGGTTCACGAGGTGCAGCGTGCCTGCGTAGACGAAGGCCGGCCAGCCGCCCTCCGGAGCGTGCTTGTGGTGCTTCGGCTCGAGCAGGCGGTCGGCCGTGAGCATCGCCGCGGGCTCGGGACTGGTGCTCGTGCGCCCGCGACCGCGTCGCGAGTAGAGCTCGTCGTCGCCGGGGAGCGGCACGATCGGCACCTCGGAGGTGGGAACGGTCTCTTCGTCGGCGACGTGCACCATGTCGGAGACGACGTCGATCGACACGGTGCCGCTTCCCGGCTCGGAGACGACCGGTGCGACGGACCCGGGGGTCGCGACGATCTCGTCGAGCGCCACCTGGATCTCGTCCTCGGGGGTCTCGTGGGTCTGGGCGGGGAGCTCGACCGAGAAGGTGAGGCTCTCAGGCAGCGCGGTCGCCAGATGGGAGCCGTCCTGGTCGGGTTCGGCCAGCGAGGCACCCTCGTTCCCGGGGTCCTCCCCCGCTGTGTTGCGCGCCATGCTGCGACCCTACTCGACCACGACCAGCAGATCGCCGGCGTCGACCTGCTGTGTAGCGGGAATGGCGAGACGCGTCACCGTGCCGGTGACCGGCGAGGTGATCGCCGCCTCCATCTTCATGGCCTCGATGGTGGCGACGGGCTGGCCCGCCTCCACGGTGTCGCCGACGGCGACCGTGAGGGTCACGACGCCCGAGAACGGGGCCGCCACGTGCCCCGGCTTGCTCGCGTCGGCCTTCTCGGCGCTGGCGGTCTGCACCGCGATGCTGCGGTCGCGCACGAACACGGGCCGCAGCTGGCCGTTGAGGGTCGTCATCACGGTGCGCATGCCCTTGTCGTCGGCTTCGCCGATCGCTTCGAGCCCCACGAAAAGGCTGACGCCCGGCCCGATGCGGACCACGTGCTCGACGCCGGCGCGAAGGCCGTACAGGTAGTCGAGGGTGTCGAGGATCGACACGTCGCCGTACTGATCGCGAATCTCGTCGAACTGTCGCGTCGGCGCCGGGAAGAGGAGGCGGTTGAGCGCGGCCCGCCGCGACGTGGCGTCGCCCGCGAGAGCAGCGGTGTCCTCCGCGGTGAGCGGCTCGACGCCGATCTTGACCTGTCGCCCCTTCAGCACCTTGCTGCGGAACGGCTCGGGCCAGCCTCCCGGCAGGTCGCCGAGCTCGCCCGCCATGAAGCCGATCACCGAATCCGGGATGTCGTACTTGTCGGGGTTCTGCTCGAAGTCGGCCGGGTCGGCGTTCGTCGCCGCGAGCTGCAGCGCGAGGTCGCCGACGACCTTCGAGGACGGCGTGACCTTCGTGGGGCGGCCGAGGATGCGGTTCGCGGCCGCGTACCAGTCCTCCACCTTCTCGAACTGGTCGCCCAGCCCGAGCGCGATCGCCTGCTGCCGCAGGTTCGACAGCTGACCGCCCGGGATCTCGTGGTGGTACACGCGCCCGGTGGGGCCGGGAAGTCCCGACTCGAAGGGCTTGTACGCGCGGCGCACCGCCTCCCAGTAGGGTTCGAGGTCGCTCACGGCGTCGAGCGAGAGGCCGGTGTCGCGATCGGTGTGGGCGGTCGCGGCGACCAGCGCGGAGAGCGACGGCTGGCTGGTGGTGCCGGCCATGGGCGCACTCGCCGCGTCGACCGCATCCGCGCCGGCCCGGCTCGCGGCCAGCAGCGTGGCGAGCTGGCCGCCCGCGGTGTCGTGGGTGTGCACGTGCACGGGCAGGTCGAAGCGCTCCCTGAGAGCCCCCACGAGCTTCTCGGCGGCGCCCGCACGCAACAGACCCGCCATGTCCTTGATGGCGAGGATGTGAGCGCCCGCGTCGACGATCTGCTCGGCAAGGCGCAGGTAGTAGTCGAGCGTGTAGAGGTCTTCCGACGGGTCGAGCAGGTCGCCGGTGTAGCAGAGGGCGACCTCGGCGACGGTCGTGTTCGTGGCGAGCACGGCGTCGATGGCCGGCCGCATCTGGTCGACGTCGTTGAGCGCATCGAAGATGCGGAAGATGTCGACGCCGGTGGCCGCCGCCTCCTCGACGAAGGCCTCCGTCACCTCGGTCGGGTACGGCGTGTAGCCGACGGTGTTGCGGCCACGCAGCAGCATCTGGATGGCGATGTTGGGCAGCGCCTCACGCATCGTCGCGAGGCGCTCCCACGGGTCCTCTCCGAGGAAGCGGAGGGCCACATCGTAGGTGGCGCCTCCCCACGCCTCGACCGACAGCAGACCCGGCGTGAGGCGCGCGACGTGCGGCATCACGGCGACCAGGTCGCGGGTGCGCACGCGGGTCGCGAGCAGCGACTGGTGCGCGTCGCGGAAGGTGGTGTCGGTGACGGCCAGCGCGGTCTGGGCACGCAGCGCCGACGCGAACCCGGCGGGGCCGAGCTCGAGGAGACGCTGACGCGAGCCGGCGGGGGCCGGCTGGCTGAGGTCGACGACCGGCAGCTTGAGGGCCGGGTCGATCGCGGATCCGCCGTCGCCGTTGGGCTGGTTGACGGTGACGTCGGCGAGCCAGTTGAGGATCTTCGTGCCGCGGTCGCGCGACTCGCGTCCGCGCATGAGCCAGGGGCGCTCCTCGATGAACGAGGTCGACACGTCGCCCGCGAGGAAGTCGGGGTCGTCGAAGACGGCCTGCAGGAACGGGATGTTGGTCGCGACCCCGCGCAGACGGAACTCCGCGAGACCGCGCCTGGCGCGACGCACGGCCGAGGGGAAGTCACGGCCCCGGCAGATCATCTTCACGAGCATGGAGTCGAAGTGCGGCGAGACCTGAGCACCCGCCGCGACGGTGCCGCCGTCGAGCCGGATGCCCGCGCCGCCCGGCGAGCGGTAGGTCGTGATCTTGCCGGTGTCGGGACGGAAACCGGCAGCCGGGTCCTCGGTCGTGATGCGGCACTGGATCGCGAAACCGCGCGGGCGCAGCTCCTCCTGGCGCAGCTCCAGGTCGGCGAGCGTCTCGCCCGCGGCGATCCGCATCTGCGACTGCACGAGGTCGACGTCGGTGATCTCCTCGGTCACCGTGTGCTCGACCTGGATGCGCGGGTTCATCTCGATGAACACGTGCTGGCCGGCGCGCTCCCCCGCCGTGTCGAGCAGGAACTCGACGGTGCCCGCGTTCACGTAGCCGATCGACTTCGCGAACGCGATGGCGTCGCGGTACATCGCCTGGCGGATCGTGTCGTCGAGGTTCGGGGCCGGAGCGATCTCGACGACCTTCTGGTGCCGACGCTGCACCGAGCAGTCGCGCTCGAACAGATGGATGGTCGAGCCCTCGCCGTCGGCGAGGATCTGCACCTCGATGTGACGCGGCCGCACGACGGCCTGCTCGATGAACATGGTGGCGTCGCCGAAGGCGCTGTCGGCCTCGCGCATCGCGGCTTCGAGCGCCGGGCGCAGCTCCTCGCGGGTGTCGACGCGACGCATCCCGCGCCCGCCGCCCCCGGCGACCGCCTTCGCGAAGACAGGGAAGCCGATCTCGTCGGCTCCGGCCAGCAGGGTCTCGATGTCGGTGGTCGCGGGAGTCGACTTCAGGACGGGCACGCCGGCAGCGATCGCGTGCTCCTTGGCGGTCACCTTGTTGCCCGCCATCTCGAGCACGTGCTCCCCCGGGCCGATGAAGGTGATGCCGTTGGCGGCCGCCGCCGCCGCGAGCTCGGGGTTCTCGGAGAGGAAACCGTAGCCCGGGTAGATCGCGTCGGCACCCGACTCGAGCGCCACGCGGATGATCTCCGAGACGTCGAGGTAGGCACGGACCGGATGGCCCTTCTCGCCGATGAGGTACGCCTCGTCCGCCTTCAGGCGGTGCATCGAGTTGCGGTCCTCCCAGGGGTAGACCGCGACCGTGCGCGCCCCCAGTTCGTACGCCGCGCGGAACGCGCGGATGGCGATCTCGCCTCGGTTGGCCACCAGGATCTTCGAGAACATGCGGTCCTTCCTGCCGGATCGACCGGACACGAGAGGGGAGGCTTTGGGTTCTTTCAGACTAGTGAAGGTAGGCTCCCTTCTCGTGCATGTCCTCAGCGTCAGCTCCCTCAAGGGGGGCGTAGGAAAGACGACGGTGACGCTCGGTCTCGCATCCGCAGCTTTCGCCCGCGGAATCTCGACCCTCGTCGTCGACCTCGATCCTCAGTCGGACGTGTCCACGGGCATGGACATCAACGTCGCCGGCCACCTGAACGTGGCGGATGTGCTCGCCTCGCCCAAGGAGAAGATCGTGCGCGCCGCGATCGCCCCGTCCGGCTGGACCCGCGGGCGCACCGGCAAGATCGACGTGCTGATCGGCTCGCCCTCCGCGATCAACTTCGACGGACCGCATCCGTCGATCCGCGACATCTGGAAGCTCGAAGAGGCGCTCGCGCACGTCGAGAAGGAGTACGAACTCGTTCTCATCGACTGCGCGCCCTCGCTCAACGCCCTGACCCGCACCGCCTGGGCGGCATCCGACCGCGTCGTCGTCGTGACCGAGCCCGGCCTGTTCTCGGTGGCCGCCGCCGACCGCGCCCTCCGCGCCATCGAGGAGATCCGTCGCGGCATCTCGCCCCGGCTGCAGCCGCTCGGCATCATCGTCAACCGCGCCCGCGTGCAGTCGCTCGAGCACCAGTTCCGCATCAAGGAGCTGCGCGACATGTTCGGGCCGCTCGTGCTCTCCCCTCAACTGCCCGAGCGCACCTCGCTGCAGCAGGCGCAGGGCGCCGCGAAGCCGCTGCATGTCTGGCCGGGCGAGGGCGCACAGGAGATGGCGCACAACTTCGACCTGCTGCTCGAGCGCGTGCTGCGCACGTCACGGCTCGCCGAGGTGCAGCCGAGCTAGTTCCTCAGCCGGCGCGCTTGGCGCGACGTGCGGCGAGCTCGTCGGAGGGGTCGAGGCTCGTGGAGTCGAGCTCGACGAGGCTCGTCTCGACCTCGCGCAGCACCTTGCCGACCGCGATGCCGAAGACACCCTGACCGCGACTCACGAGGTCGATGACCTCGTCGTCGGAGGTGCACAGGTAGACGCTCGCGCCGTCGGACATGAGCGTCGTCTGGGCGAGGTCGTTGACCCCCGACTCGCGCAACTGGTTCACGGCGGTGCGGATCTGCTGCAGCGAGATGCCGGTGTCGAGCAGGCGCTTCACGAGCTTCAGCACGAGGATGTCGCGGAAGCCGTACAGGCGCTGCGAGCCGGAACCCGCGGCGCCGCGGATGGTGGGCTCGACGAGTTCGGTGCGGGCCCAGTAGTCGAGCTGGCGGTAGCTGATGCCGGCCGCGCGCGCGGCGACGGTGCCGCGATAGCCGGTCGTGTCGTCGAGGTCGGGAAGGCCGTCGGTGAAGAGCAGTCCGAGGTCGTATCGCGCCGCGTCGCGTGCGCTCACTGCGCCGCCCTGATCGCCGTCGCTCATGTCGACTGTCCTCCCTGGTCTGAACTTCTCGTGAAGCTGACCTTCAGGTTTAAGTTGAAGTTCAGACTCGCTGTCGTGGTCAACGGTACCCACCACACGGGGCACCATCAATGACATCCGCTCCAGCGCCCGGCGTGTCGCGCGGAAAAGATCGTCGCGCCGTCAGAGACGACCCAGCGCCGACCGGATCAGGCTCGACCGGACGACCTCGAGCTGCCCCGCGATCTCGCGAGCGAGCTCCTGTGCCTTCGCCCGGCTCGACGCATCCTTGCGGCGCGCGATCGGGATCAGAGCCGACTCGATCAGGCCGAGCTCACGCTCCGCGGCGGCGCGGAAACCACGAAGGTGGCGGGGCTCGATGCCGGAGCGCTGCAGCTCGACCAGCGACCTGAGTACCGCGAGCGACTCCTCGCCGTAGTGGTCGGCCGGAACGATGAGCGACGCCGACACGGCATCCTGCAACAGCATGGCGTTCGCGCCCGCCTCGCGGATGAGCTCCTCGCGCGACAGACGACGCTCGCTCGGCAGCATCGACGGCGCGGCGACGGTGACACCACCGGGAAGCACCGGCTCGCGCCCCGCGTCGAGCTCGTCGAGGTAGCTGCGGATCACCTTGAGCGGCAGGTAGTAGTCGCGCTGCATCGACAGCACCAGACGCAGACGCTCGACGTCGCTCGGGGAGAACTTGCGGTAACCGGACTCCGTGCGCGAAGGAGTGATCAGCTGCCGCTCCTCGAGGAAGCGCAGCTTCGACGGCGACAGGTCGGGGAACTCCGGATTCAGCCGTGCCAGCACCTGGCCGATGCTCAAAAGCGATGGAGCGCCCGGAACCCGGGCTGCGGAAGACGCCGGCATCAGCTGGCGGAACCGCGGTCGGCGCGCGAGGCATAGAAGGTGAGCCGGAACTTGCCCACCTGGACCTCCGCACCATCGCTCAGCAGGGCCGAGTCGATGCGCACGCCGTCGAAATACGTACCGTTGAGCGAACCGAGATCACGCACCTGGAAGGCGCCGCCCGTACGGACGAACTCGGCGTGACGACGCGACACGGTCACATCGTCGAGGAAGATGTCGGCGTCGGGATGACGACCCGCCACGGTGCTGTCGGCGTCGAGCAGGAACCGCGAACCGACGTTCGGGCCTCGCCGGACCACGAGCAGCGCCGACCCGGACGGCAGCGCCGCGATGGCCTCCTGCTCCTCCATCGACACGCCGCTCTCGAGCGCCGCGAGCTGGTTGCGGAAGTCGTCGGTGAAGTGCGCCGTCGTGTCGTTGGACGTGGGATCGGGCACGGCAGGAACATCTGTCGCGTCGGGTTCGCCCGCAACTCCGGGACGATCAGTGGCGTCGTCGACCATGGCGCCCTCCTTCAATTCCCCAGAGTATCCGATGCCGCGCTCGGCGCCACCCGTGCGATCCGGACCAATCTGATGGTCTCGTGCAAGTAGATGGCACCCGCCCACCAGTAGAGGAACGCACCCCACAGCGCGAGGGCCCAGCCGACCGGATCGCTCACGGGCGCGAGCACCGGGAAAGCGGCCCCGAGGACGAGCGTCGGCAGCGCGAACAGCAGCGCGAACGTGGCCACCTTGCCCAGGTGGTGAACGGGGAGCGGGCCATAGCCGTGATTCGCCAAGACCACTCCGAGCACGCCGAGCGCCACATCTCGGAGAACGATGACGATCACCAGCCACCACGGGAGGAAGTCCTGCCAGGCCAACCCGATCAGCGTCGAGAAGATGAAGAGACGATCGACCGCGGGATCCAGCAGCTGACCGATGCGGCTCACCTGATCGAAGCGCCGGGCGATGTAGCCGTCGACGAAGTCGGTGAGGCTCGACACCACGATGACGACGAGCGCCCAGCCGTACTGGGCGGTGCCGAGAAGCCAGAGGAAGAGCGGGATGAAGACCAGCCGGATCACGCTCAGCACGTTCGGGATCGTCCAGACCCGCGTGCTCACCGTCGCCATCCGACCTCCCGGCTGCGAGTCTAGCCATGCGTAGGATGCCCACATGACCCCGCTGCTCGTCGTCATCCTCGTCGCGTCCGCCGCGAGCGCGTTCTGCTGGATCGCGTCGCTCATCACGAAGGACACCTCGTGGGTCGACCGGCTCTGGTCGATCGTGCCCGTGGTGTACATGTGGATCTTCGCCGCATCCGCCGGCTTCGCCGACGCGCGCCTCAACGTGATGGCCGTGCTCGTGACCCTGTGGGGCGCGCGCCTCACCTTCAACTTCGCACGCAAGGGCGGCTACAGCGGGGTGGAGGACTACCGGTGGGCCGTCCTGCGCGCCCGGATGGCGCCGTGGCAGTTCCAGCTGTTCAACCTGTTCTTCATCGTGCTGTACCAGATGACGCTGCTCGTGCTCATCACGCTCCCCGCCGTCACGGCGCTCGAGCACCCCGTGCCGTTCGGCCCCCTCGACGTGGTGCTCGCCGTCGCGTTCCTGGGCGCCCTGTTGGGCGAGACGATCGCCGACCAGCAGCAGTGGAACTTCCACGCGTTCAAGAAAGCGGAGACGGCCGCCGGCCGGGAGCCCTCGCCGCGCTTCGTCCAGACGGGACTGTGGAGCGTCTCACGGCACCCGAACTTCTTCTTCGAGCAGTCGCAGTGGTGGCTGATCTACCTGTTCGGCGCCGTCGCCGCGGGCACCTTGCTCATCTGGACCGTGGTGGGCGCCCTGCTCCTCACGGTGCTGTTCATCGGGTCCACGATCTTCACCGAATCGATCACCCGATCGAAGTATCCGGAGTACGCCGACTACCAGGCGCGGGTGTCGCCGATCGTTCCCTGGATGCCGCGGCGCAGGAGCGTAACAGCCACACCCGCCTGATCTGCCGCCGACACCCCCCGTTCGGGTACCCCCAGAACGGGGGGCACTCTTCGTGAAATTGTTGCCCCCTCAAGATCGAGGGGACTACCGTGTCGAAATCGGATCCCACCCAGATCCGCACCCGTACCACCGCCCTTGCCGAGACTGACCCACAGTCGTACCACCCCTGCCCCCCACCACCCGCACTGACAGCTCCCTCGCGAGCCTGCCTGTCCTCCCCCCGAACAGGTCCCCCCGTGTCCCCCATTACCCCCCCTGCGCTTCCCTATTCCCTTTTCACCCCCGCCGTCAGGCAGCTGCAATGAACAGCGCTGCGCACCCCTGGTCCGACGTGGGGGCGAAACCGCAGCTCACGATCGTCGACGCACCCGCCCGAGGGCGCGACCGCGTGAGCCCCGGCCTCCGCGACATGCGTCGCTACCGGGCCGCGATCGCCGTCTCCGACGGGCTCGTGATCGTCGCCTGTGTCGCGCTCTCGCTCGTCGTGCGGTTCGGAACCCTCGACGCATCCGTCGACGTGCTCGGCCAGGAGGCCGGCTACTGGCTGATCGGCGCGTTCGTCGCCGCGTCGTGGTTCATCGGTCTCAGCCTCTACCGCTCGCGCGACCTTCGCGTGCTCGGTTCCGGATCGGCCGAGTACCGGCGCGTCACGACCGCCACCGCCATGGTGTTCGGGCTGGTGGCGATCGTTCTGCTGCTGCTCAAGGTCGACGTCGCACGCGGCTTCTTCCTGCTGGCGTTCCCCCTCGGACTGCTCGGCCTCGTCGGCACCCGCTGGCTGGCGCGCAGGGCCGTCGTGAGCCTGCGTCGAACCGGGCGGTACACCAACGCCACCGTGATCGTGGGATCGACCGCCGACGTCGAGGCGGTGCTGCGCACCCTCGCGCAGAACCCGGGATCCGCCTACCGACCGGTGGGCGTCATCCTCGACCAGGCGGACGAGGTCACCGAGGTGCGGGCCCGCGGCAGCCGCCGCATCCCGGTCATCGGTCACATCGACGACGTCGCGCACGCCATCCGCAGCAACGGCATCGACACCGTGATCATCACGGGGCAGCCCGCAGGCGGCGGCGACTTCATCCGGCAGGTCGGCTGGGAGCTCGAGAGCACCAACGCCGAGCTCATGATCGCCTCCCGCCTGACCGACGTGGCGGGCCCGCGCATCCACTTCCGTCCCGCCGACGGGCTCCCCCTGATGCACGTCGAACTGCCCAGCTACGAGGGCGGCAAGCACGTCATGAAGCGGGTGTTCGACTTCGCGGTCGCCGTCGTGTCGCTCATCCTGCTGGCCCCCCTGCTGGCCATCCTCGCCATCGCGGTGCGCCGCCACGACGGCGGCCCGATCCTGTTCCGTCAGGAGCGCGTCGGGCGGAACGGGCGCACCTTCTCGATGTACAAGTTCCGTTCGATGGTGCTCGACGCCGAAGCGCAGCTCGCCGAACTGCAGAAGCGCAACGAAGGCGCGGGGCTGCTCTTCAAGCTGCGCGACGACCCCCGCGTCACGCCCGTCGGCCGGATCCTGCGGAAGTACTCGCTCGACGAGCTGCCGCAGCTCTGGAATGTGCTGCTCGGGGACATGAGCCTCGTCGGCCCGCGCCCGCCGCTCGCGAGCGAGGTGTCGCAGTACGAGAAGCACGTACTTCGCCGGCTCTACATCAAGCCCGGGCTCACCGGGATGTGGCAGATCAACGGCCGCTCGAACCTCAGCTGGGAGGACAGCGTGCGGCTCGACCTCTACTACGTGGAGAACTGGTCGCTCACCGGCGACCTGCTGATCCTCTGGCGGACCGTCAAGATCGTCCTCCGCTCGGACGGGGCGTACTGATCATGGCCGGCACAGGCACCATCGAACTGCCGACCGAGACGTCGACCTCCACCTTCCGCTCCGCCCTCACCCGACTCGCCGGCGCCCAGAAGCCGGGGCGGGGAGCGCCCCCGTACTCGCGCTGGATCAACCGCAGGATGGGTCGCGTCATCGCGGCAGGCGCGTACACGATCGGAGCGACGCCGAACGGCGTGACCGCGGTGAGCGCCCTGCTCACCACCGGCGGCCTAGTGCTGATCGCCTTCGTCGCACCGGTCTGGTGGCTGGGGCTCGCGATCGCGGCGTTCCTCGTGCTCGGCTACGCGTTCGACGCCGCCGACGGGCAGCTCGCACGGCTCCGCGGCGGCGGCAGCCGCGCGGGCGAATGGCTCGACCACATGGTCGACGTCACGAAGACCTGCGTACTGCACTCCGTGGTGCTCATCTCGTTCTTGCGCTTCGGCGGTATCCCCTCGGACGCGTTCCTGCTCGTGCCGCTCGGATACCTCACCGTCTCGATCGTGCTGTTCTTCGGGCTCATGCTCGTCGACCAGCTGCGCCGATCGGCGCGTCTGCAACTGCCGGACCCTAACCCGCCTCGAGGTTCCGGCATGTTGCAGACACTCGTAGCGATCCCGACCGACTACGGGATCGTGTGCCTCGCCTTCGCCGTGTTCGGCTGGCGGGAGTTGTTCGTCGTGGTGTACACAGCGCTCTTCGCCGCGCACACCCTCGTGCTGCTCGCGGTGCTCGCCAGGTGGTGGCGCGAGCTGCGATCCATCGACGCGACGATCGCCTCCCGCAGCTCGGCGGACGGAGCAGACCGTGGCTGAGGGTCTGCATGTGCTGTTCGACGGCTACTGGTGGTTCGACGGCCCCACCTCGAACCGCAACGTCATGCGCAGCATCGTGCGCACCTGGGCCGAAGACCACCCCGAGGACCGGCTGACCGTCACGGCGCCCGCCGCACGCCGCGATCAGCTCACGACCGTGCTCGCCGACCACGGCATCCGCGCCCACGTCGTCGCGGTTCCCGCGTACGCGCGCATCCACGCCCTCGCCGCGCTCTCCGCCGGCCGGATGCGGCCGACCCCGGATGTCGTAGTCACGCACAACTTCGCCGCGCGGGCACCGGGAGCGGTCTCGGTGTGCTTCGTGCACGACGCGATGTTCGTCGAGCACCCGGAATGGTTCCTGCCGATCGAGCGCGCGTACCTCGCCGGCATCCGCCCGCTCCTGCGACGTGCCGACCTCGTGTTCACCAGCTCGCAGACGGAGGCGACGCGGATCGCCGAGGTGTGGCCGGAGGTGGCGCCCCGCCTGCAGGCCGTCGGGCTGCACGCACCGCGGAACCTGATCGATTCGGCCGAGCGCAGGCCCGACGGCGTAGGCGAAGGCCCCTTCGTGCTCGTCGTCGGCCGGCTCAACGTGCGCAAGAACCTGCGCCGGATGATCACCGCCTTCCTGCGGTCGGAACTCGCGCAGGATCACCGCCTCCTCGTCGTCGGGCAGCGCGACGGACTCGGCGAGACGCTCGCGTCCGATCGCGACCGCGTGGTCTTCCTCGACCGCATCGACGACGCAGGCCTTCGCTGGCTCTACCGCAACGCCGAGCTGCTCGCCTTCCCGTCGCTCGACGAAGGATTCGGGCTCCCCCTCGTGGAGGCGGCGATGCTCGGCACGCCCAGCATCGCGAGCGACATCCCCGTCTTCCGCGAGCTCGCCGTCGCCGGCGACTACTTCGATCCGACCTCGGTCGAGGACATGACCCGTGCACTCGATCGAGCCCCGCGCAAGCGCACGGTCACCACCGACCAGCGCGCGGAATGGAGCGACACGGTCGTGCGGATGCGCGACGCGGTGCTCGCGAAGTCGGGCCGCGTCCCCGCGACGCTCTGAGTCCGCTCAGCCGACAGAGCTTGGGAAGTACTCGGCGACCAGCTGGCGCGTCGAGCGGATGTTGCCGCGGCTCGACGCTCCGAAGACGATCGACTCGATCCCCGGCTGGGATGCGATCCACTCGATCGCCTCGCGGGGCTCGATCGCCCCCGAGGCGAACACCGACATCGCAACACCCCGGAACGGCCGCTCGGCGAGGGCCCGGTGGTAGGCGTCGATACCGCCCGACATCCGGAAGCCGATCTTGTTGATGTTGGCGCACACGATCGGGTTCTCGATGCCGACGCGATCGAGGGCGTCGAGCAGCATCGGGAGGTTCATCGTGATGAACCCGGGCTCCGCCGAATAGCGGGACCGCACGTGCTCGGCGAAGATGCGGAACGCATCCACGAAACCGAGTCCGAGAAGCAGGTCGACGACGACGTTCTGCAGCCAGATCACCGGCGTCGAGACGCCGCGGAACATCGCCATCTCGGCGTCGACGAGCAACGTGACGATGCCCTCGACATCCTTCTTCGCGAACGAGCGCCCGCCGCGCACGAGGGCATCGACGAGGCCCTCCTCCGGCAGGAAGCGGCGGACGGCGCCGAGCATGCCGTTCTCGGTGACGGCATCCGAGTACTTGTGCGCGTACGGCATGCCCGGATAGAAGGTGAAGCCCGCATAGCGGGTGGGATCCGCCTTGACGACCTCGACCACCTCGGCGATGCGATCGTGGGTCGTGCACATGAAGGTGCGGATGCCCTCGTCGTATGCCGCGTCGATCACCTCCATGATCGCCCCGACATCCTGGAACCGCATGGCCTGAGCGCGAGCCTTCTCCTCGGACATGTGGTTCACGCCGAAGAACTGGTTGTCGCCGAACAGCAGCCTGTCCATGCTGTGCACCTCCCGCGTCGCGGTCACGCGCGCCTCCCCCATCTGCGGCGAGGCGTCTCCGCCACCCGCGCGTCGCCGTCGAACGTCGTCGGCCCCTTCGCCGCATCGATCGTGAGCAGCTCGAGCACGCGGTCGGTGGTCGCCGCGCTCGAGAAGCTGTTGGTGTCCGCGAGGGCGGGGTCGCCGATGCGGCGCACGAAATGGTCGAGCTGGGCGCTGTACTCCTCGCCGCGCAGGTAGAACCAGACGGGATCGGTCAGTTCGGTGGTGTACTTCACGTTCCACCCGCGCTCGTAGCCGTCGAGCGCCGGTGCCTGATCGCGCAGGTACACCCGCACCTCCTGGCGGTCGGCCTCGATCCGGCCCGCGGTGCCGACGGCGGAGACGCGCGTGGTCATCTTGCGGAAGGACTCGTCGGACCAGTTGACCGACAGCTGCGCGCTCATGCCGTCGTAGAACAGGGTGCTGAACACCTCGTCGTCGGTGTCCTCGGAGAAGACCGAGCCGAGCACGGTGCCCCCGACTGCACGGGGCGCGCCCGCGTACCAGGACAGCAGGTCGAGCGGATGCGCCGCATAGTCGTAGAGACAACCTCCGCCCTCGGTGCTCTTGCTGCGCCAGGTCGATGCCTTGTTGCGCAGCACCACCGGGCCGTATGCCTCGGCCTGCATATGAGTGACGCGTCCGATGGCGCCCAGGTCGAGCAACCGCTTGACCTCGCGGAAAGCGCCGACGAAACGGTTGTGATAGCCCACCTGCGTGACCACGCCGGCCGCCTCCGCCGCGCGCGCGAGTTCGACCGACTCCGTCGCCGAGAGGGTGAGCGGCTTCTCGCAGAACACGTGCAGGCCGCGCTCGATCGCCGTGCGGACCATGGGCGCATGGAAACGGGTCGGGGTGGCGATGAGAAGGGCATCGAGCTCCGTCGACGCGAGGGCGCGATCCAGGTCGGTGAAGGTCGCCATGCCGGTGTACTTCGAGAGCACATCGAGCACGTACCCCGCCGAGTCGACGACAGCCGCGACCTCGACATCCGGGTGCGCGCCGAGCATCGACAGATGGGACAGCCCCATCTTCCCGATTCCGACGACGCCGATCCTGATCATGCGAACTCCTCCCTCGGCCGCGACCCGGCCGGAGACACGTCCCGGATCAGCTGCTCGTACTGACCGGCCACGTGCTCCCACGTGAACTCCTGCGCGTGGCGGCGACGCGCCGCAACGGCGAGAGTCGAGCGACGGGCGGCATCGGCGAGGAGCACGCCGAGGTGCTCGGACGCCTCCTCCGCATCGCGGAAGTACAGTGCCGCATCCTGCGCCACCCAGCGGTTGTACGCGTTGTCGTGGGCGATCACGGGGTTGCCCGCCGCCAGCGCCTCGACGAGCGACGGGTTGGTGCCGCCGACCGTGTGGCCGTGCAGATACGCGAGCGAATGGAAGCGCAGCGCCGCGACCTGATCCGGCTCGTAGACCGACCCGAGGAAGACGACCTCGTCGCTCGCCGCCTCGACGACCCGCCGGTGGTAGTCGTCGCTCTGCGGGGTGTAGTCGCCGAGGACCGCCAGCTGTACCCCCCTCGGTCGCGCCGAGAACGCACTGACGAGCTCGAGGATCGAGTTCTCGGGGATCGGGCGGCAGATGAGGGTGAGGTACCCGCCCGCACGCAGGCCCCGCGATTCCACCGGGTCGACCGGGGCGGAGGTGACGACGTCGGCGCCGTAGGTGATGGTCGAGAGCTTCGCCCGGCGCGCCTTCCGGGCCAGGTATCGCTCGATCTCGGGGTGGTCGGCGATGAGCCGCGTGCCCACGATGCACGCGATCCGCTCGTTCACGTAGAGGATCGACTGCTTCATGAAGCCCCATCGCGCGCGCGACCACTCGATGCCGTCCATGTTGATCACGTTCGGAATACGGCGCACCCACTGCGCGAGGTTGTAGACGGCCGTGTTGTAGCCGAAGGTGAGGCACACCTCCCGGGTGCGCACCGCATGCCGGATCGAGCGGCGATCGAACGCGGCGGTGCCCAGCCACCCCTCCTTGTCGACCGGGACGAGCACCCGGTCGATGCCCTGCCACACGTCTTCGACGATCTCGCCGTCGCCCTGCACTTGGCAGTAGACGACCGGACGCCACCCGTTCGCGGCGAGGTGACGCGCCACGTTCTCCGCCGCGGTCTCGAAGCCGCCGTACGCGGCCGGGATTCCGTGCGTGCCGAGGATACGCACGACGGGTCGTCCGTCGGCGGCACTCCTCGGTACGAAGGCCATGCCAGCTCGCTCAGCGTCTCGGGTGGTTGACGGGGTGTAAACGCTGCCTCGCATCCTAGCCGGGATAATGGCCTCCATGCCGGGGAGCCCGATCACGATCGCGACTGTCGTCTTCGGCGCGGAGATCGCGTTGCTCGAGGTGCAGGCCCGGTCGCTCGAGCAGTCGTTCCGCGCGGCCGACATCGCCGAGATCCTGGTGCTCGACAACGGCCGGCGAGCGATGTCGCCGCGGGAGGTCCGCCGGCTGCTGGACGCCTACGGCACCCTCGCGGATCGTGTGCGCATCCTCGCGACGACGGAGCTCGTCCCCGAGATGCCCGACGCGATCGGATGGCGGACCCAGCAGATCGCCAAACTCGTCGTCGCGGAACGGGTCGACACACCGCACTACCTGCTCCTCGACGCGAAGAACCACCTGATCCGACGGGCGGGCGCCGACGACCTCGTCGGGGCCGACGGCCGTGCCCACGGGTCCTCCCACTCCTACCTGACGCATCCGCTGCTGCCGCAGCTGCGCACGACGCTGCGCTTCCTCGGCGCGAGCCCCGAGCAGGCGGACGCCGCCGCCGCCGACTTCCCCCCGACCGCGACCCCGTTCGTGATGGACACCGCGCTCACCCGCGCGCTCGTCGCCGACGTCGCCGCACGTGCCGGCGTCCCCTTCGCCGCCGAGTTCGAGCGCGCGGGCCTCACCGAGTTCTTCCTGTACGCCGGGTGGGTCCAGCAGCGCGGACCCGGACTCGACGCGGTCTTCGACGGGGTGCCGCTGCCCTCCCCCACCGTCTGGCCCAAGGCGCGCGACGCGGCGGGGATCGAACGTGCGATCGCCGAGGCCGTGGCGACGGACTCCGCATTCTTCGCGGTCCACCGTACGGCGCTCGCCCGCGGCGACAGCGCGCTCCGCAGCCGCCTCGCACGTTTCTGGGTGGAGCGGGAGCTGTTCCCCGACGTCAGGGCCGCTCAGGCGGCGATCCGGAGGTTCCGCACCCGCTACTACCCGGAGATGGCCGTACGGCGCCTCACGCGCCGCTGAGGCCTCAGTCGCGGGTCGTGGCGGGCGTCACGTCGGTGTAATAGCGCGCCTTCGAGACGCCGGTCTCCTTCACGCCGCTGAGCACCATCCCGAGGATCCTCGCCCCCGACGCCTCGAGACCGCGAACGGCCTCGATGACCTGCGCCCTGCGGCTGCGTCGCGCGTCGACCACGACCACCACGCCATCGACGATCGGACCGAGCAGCGTGGTGTCGGCGACGGTGAGCACGGGCGGCGAGTCGACGATGCGGAGGTCGTACGCCGTCTCGGCACCGCCCGCCACGAGGGCGCGCATGCCGGGCGAGCCGAGCACCTCCGCCGGGCTCGGAGGGAGCACGCCGGAAGGGAGGATGCTGAGCGTCTCGGTGCCCCAGTGCATCGTGGCGACCTCGAGGTCGACCTCGCCGAGCAGGACGCTGGTCAGGCCGACGCTTCCCTCGGTGCCCGTGTAGTCGGCCACGCGCGGCTTGCGCAGGTCGGCGTCGATGAGCAGCACGGTTCCCATGTCGGAGAACGCGATCGACAGGTTGATCGCGATGGTCGACTTGCCCTCGCCGGGGACGGCGGAGGTGACCAGCAGGCTGCGGATCGGATGCGAGAGCGAGGCGTACGCGAGCGCCTGGCGGATGCGGCGCATCTCCTCGGCGAGGGTCCCCACGGGGTCCTCGATGCTGAGCGGGCGCTGCCCGGGCCGCATCCGCGTTCGCGAGACACTGCCGAGCACCGGCTTGCCGACCGCGGCGGCGAGGGCCTCCGGCGTGCGGATGCGGGTGTCGATGGCCGACAGGGCGAAGGCGAGCAGCACCCCGACGAGGAGGCCGAGGAAGAGGCCGATCGCGGTGTCGAGCGTCTTGTTCGGCAGCGCCTGAATGGTGGGCACCACCGCGCGGTCGATGATCTCCGCGCGAACGGTGGTGGACGAGCCGGATGCCGTGGGCGCCAGCTCGGAGACGACGTCGACGAGGCTGCTCGAGACCCCGGTGGCGACCGCGGCGGCGTTTTCGGGGTCGGGCGAGGTGGCGCGGATCTCGAGGATCACCGTGCTCTGCGGGATGGAGATGGTGAGGGTGCGGGCGAGCAGCTTCGGTGTCGTGTCGAGGTCGAGGTCGTCGATGACGGGCTGGAGCACCTTCGACGACGTCGCGAGCTGGGCGAACGACAGCATCTGGTTCTGGGTGTACGTGGAGCCCTGGTTGAGGTCGACGGCGTTGCCGCCCTGGCTGAGGGTGAAGAACAGGGTCGAGGTCGACTGGAACTGCGGCGTCGTCGACGCGGAGAACGCGAAAGCGGTGCCGCCGCCGATCACCGTGCAGGCCAGCACGACCCACCAGAAGCGCCGGAAGATGCCGAGGATGCTCGAGAGGCTCCAAGGAGCGGATTCGGGATTCACGGGGTCCTCCGAGAAGAGTCGTAGCGGTACATCTCCTCGGCAACCACTGGGGTGCTGCCGGTGCGACGATGATACAGTACGGGCACCCGCAACAGGTCCTCTGACGCCCGGGAGGCCCGAGTGTGAGCGCCCTCCGATCCACCCTCGCCCGCGTCGCCACGATGGCCATCTCGCTCGTGTGCGGCATCCTCACTGCGCGTCTCGTCGTGGGTGAGGCGGGGGTCGCCGAGTACGCGCTCGTCTCCCTGCTCGTGGCGCTCCCGAGCCTCGTCTCCTTCTCGGATCTGGGCGCCGGCGCGGCGATCGTGAACGCGACGGCGACCTCCGAGGACGTGCGCACCGATCGCTCGCTCCAGCGCCAGGCGACGACGGTCGCCCGCATCATCCTCATGTTCGCCGCCGCGGTGGCGGCCCTCGACGTGCTCCTGCTCGTGACCGGCGGGTGGACCGTCGTGCTGGGAAGCGCGGCCGAGGTGCCGAACGCCGAACTGGCTGCGTTCGTCTGCGTCGGGATCTACTGCGCGACCGTGTCGCTCGGCCTCTGGCAGCGCATCCTGCTCGGCCTCGGGCGCAACCCGCTCGTGATCCTGCTGCAGGGCATCATCTCGCCCCTGTCGCTGCTGATCGTGTGGCTGCTGCTGACCACCGCTCCCCCGGGCGCGACCTCGTTCCTCGCCCTCGGCACCTTCATCGCCACCCTCACGGTCGCGCTGCTCGGAACGCTCGTGGCCGACCGGCTGAGCGCCCCACTGCTGCGCATCGTCGCGCGCACGGTGCTGCGGCCGCGGGCGCATCCCGGAGCACGGGTGATGGACGTCGGGTGGCCGATGTTCGCGCAGCTGCTCGCGGCACCCCTGTCGCTCGCGCTGCCGAGGTTCATCCTGGCGCAGACCGCCTCGACCGTCGAGCTGGCGCAGTACGCCCTCGCAGGCCAGGTGTTCTTCGCCCTCGGGGCGCTGGTGAGCGCGGCGGGCGTCGCACTGTGGCCCGCGTTCTCGCGCGCCCGCTCCCGGGGAGAGATCTCGCGGGGACCGTGGCGGATCTCCGCCCTCTTCGGCGGAGGCATCGTGGTGGCCACCGCGGTCGTCGCCGCGATCGGCCCGTGGTTCTTCGCGATCGTCTCGGATGGCGAGGTCGCCGTACCGCTCACGGTCGTGCTCTCCTTCGGCGCGATGATCGCCCTGCAGGCGGTGCTCTATCCGCTCGGGATGTTCATCATGGACAAGCCGGGGATCCGCTTCCAGGTGATCCCGGCGCTGCTCATGGCCGCGTCGACGATCGCGCTCACCACGGTGCTGGCGCCCGTGTGGGGTGTCGAGGCTCCCCTCCTGTCGAACGCGTTCTCGGTGCTGGTCTTCCAGATCGTCCCCTTCGCCGTGTACATCCATCGGCACCGGGACCGGCTGTACGGCCGCTCAATCGTGGTGAGCGAGGTCGAGACTCCTGGCGCGTGACGACGCGCCCACGGTCGGAGGTGCTTCGCCCTTCTGCGCCCAGAGGGCGACCGCCAGCCCCCCGACGAACCAGAGGAACATCCCGTACTGGGTGATGAGCGCCACGCTGAAGAGGGCCGGGATCTGGGCCACCACCGCGATGGTCGCCGTGTTCGCCCGACCGGGCACGAGCAGGGACACGACCGCCATGAGCATGAGCGCCACCAGCAGCAGCGCCGGCACGATGCCGAATCGCAGGGCGACCACGAGGAAGGCGTTGTCGACCGAACCCGCGTAGGTCGCGAGGTAGACGTCGCCGGCGAGCTGATCCCAGTCGATCGAGGCGCCGAACCAGTTCAGCTGCCCCACGAGAGCGAACAGGTCCGCCCGGTAGACGGCCGACCCCGCAGCCTCCGACCCCGCGTTCAGGAACACCTCGCTGAGGATGGGCACCGCGACGGTCGCCGCCAGCGCGGCCGTGACGATCACCCCGACCCGCGCGCCCCGCGACATCGAGCGCTGGAACACGAGGGACAGCCCGACCGTGATGACGAGGCAGACGAGCGCGATCCGGCTGAAGGTGACGACGACGGCAGCGGTGATGATGCCGAGGGCCACCACCTTCACGAACGTGCGCCACCTCGACGCGAGCACGAAGGCGGTCGCCAGGGCTAGAGAGGCGCCCAACGCGATCGAGTGCCCGAACGCACCCTCCGCGCGCAGCACGCCGCCGCGGTATTGCAGCACGCCCCACGTCTCGTACGACGGTCCGAGCGCCGGAAGCAGCACGAAAGGGTTCGAGCCGGTGCCGAACTCGATGAGCGCCAGAACCGCCGCGACGGTCGCCGCGACGCCGAGGGCCGACGCGATGAAGCCCATCTGCAGACACCCCAGCACGAGACGTCCCCAGATATAAGGAACGATCCACTCCAGCAGCAGGATGACGATCGCGCTCAGGCTCGCACGCCCCAGTCCGAAGACACCGCACGAGATCGCGACGAACACCAGCACGAGGGTGTCGGCCGCCACCCAGCGGATGCGGTGCAGGTTCGCACCTATCGCGAGGATCGTCACGAGCGTCAGCGCCGCCCAGAAGAAGCCCAGCTGCACCCCGATCCAGACGGGTACGAAGAACAGCACGATGGTCCACACCACGAAGGTCAGGCGCGGCATGGCACGGAAGACCAGCACCCCGACGACGGCGGATGCGAGCGCGAGCGCGGCGAGGAACGGCGCACTCAGCGTGGTCTCCATCGCGAACTCCTCGACTCGACGGACCCGAAGGGGTCGCCACCAGTGTGGCGGCCCCTTCCGGGTGCGTGCTAGTTCAGGTTCGTGACTCGAAGCGAATCGAAGGTGAAGACACCCGTCGAGGTGGCCGACCCGCTGCGGTTGGCGTGGACGCCCACGTAGCCGGCCGCCTGGACCGCCGCCGTCGCATCCGTGGTGGAGAGCTGCGCCGCCCCGGGCTCGGCCGTTCCCACCTTCCACAGCTTCGCCGAGATCGTCGTCGGAGCCGCTCCGGTCACGTCGACCCGCAGGTTGAACTGGTCACCTGCGGCCCAGGTGACGCCGCCCAGCTGACCCGACTTCAGCACCGTCGAGCCCCGCTGGATCACGAGCCAGAGGGTGGCGTCGTTTCGCAGCCACGCGCGCACCGTGTAGTTGTCATCCGCCCCCGCCATCTGGCGGGCGATGAGCCCCACGTAGTTCGACCCGGTCGACGGCGCCTGGTTGAGCGAGAACACGACCGACGAGGTCGTGTCGCGCGCCGACGCGGCCTGCAGCATCAGGCTGCGGGTGTTGCCGGCCGGAAGGGTGAGGGCGCCGGTGCCGGTCCCGACGGATGCCGCACTCGCGGCTCCGTAGAGGACGGTGTAGGCCCCTCCGACATCCGCGGCGCCCCACCCGGAGGCGAGGGTGCGGCCGAAGTCGTCCTGCACGAGGAACGCCGATGCGGGCGGCGCGGTCACGGTGACCGGCTGGGTGACGCTCGCCGTCTTTCCGCCGTTGTCGGTCACGGTGAGGGTCACCTGGTAGGTGCCCGCGGCCGCGTAGCCGTGCGTCGCCGTCGCGCCACTGCCCGCCGGAGTGCCGTCGCCCCAGTTCCAGGAGTACGACGCGATCGTGCCGTCGCTGTCCGATGAGCCCGAGCCGTTGACGGATGCGTTCAGGAACGCCGCAGACGAGGTGAACGCCGCGGTGGGCGCCGCGTTCACGGGAGGCTGCGGAGCGCCCGAACCGTCGGACACCCGGAGGGCGTCGAAGGTAAAGGTGCCGGTCGTCGTCGCCGATCCGCTGCGGTTGGCGTGGACGCCCACGTAGCCGGCCGACTGCAGCACGGCGGTCGCGTCGGTCGTCGACAGCTGGGCCGCCGCAGGCTCGGCTGCGCCCGCCTTCCAGAGCTTCGCCGCGATCGTCGTCGGCGAGACGCCGGAGACGTTCACCTGCAGGTTGAGCACGTCGTTCGCCGCCCAGGTGATGCCCGAGACCTGCCCCGACTTCAGCACCGTCGATCCGCGCTGGATGACGAGCCAGACCGTGGCGTCGTTTCGGAGCCAGGCTCGCACCGTGTAGTTGTCATCGGCGCCAGCTTTCTGCCGGGCGATGAGTCCCACGTAGTTGGAGCCCGTCGACGGAGCCTGATTGAGCGAGAACTCCACCTGCGAGGTCGTGTCCTGCGCAGACGCAGCCTGCAGCATGACGCTGCGGGTGTTGCCTGCGGGAAGGGCGAGGGCACCCTTCCCGGCGCTCACCGACGCTGCGCTCGCCGCGCCGTACAGGATCGTGTACGCCCCGCCCGCATCCGCCGAACCCCAGCTGGAGGAGAGCGTGCGACCGAAGTCGTCCTGCACGATGTAGCTCACCGCGCTCGCGGTGACGGACGCCGTGCTGGTCGCGGTGGCGCCGACGCTGTCGGTCGCCGTCAGGGTGACCGTGTAACTGCCGGCCGTCGCGTAGGTGTGCGTCGCGGTGACGCCCGAGCCGGCGGCGGTGCCGTCGCCCCAGTTCCAGGAGTAGCTGAGGGTCGCGCCGTCGCTCGCACTCGATGCGGCCGCGTTGACCGTCACGCCCATGCCCGACGGCGTCGCCGTGAACGAGGCGACGGGCGGTGCGTGCGTCACCGTCACCGCGGTCGGCGCCGACGTGGTGGCCGCCCCGTCGTCGTCGGTCACGGTGACCGTCACCTGGTACGTGCCGGGGGCCGCGTAGCGATGCGTCGCCGTGACGCCCGAGCCGGCGGCTGTTCCGTCGCCCCAGTTCCAGCTGTAGGAGGCGATCGAACCGTCGGTGTCGCTCGATCCCGACGCGTTGACGTTCGTCGTGAGGCCGGACACCGTGGAGGTGAACGATGCGACGGGCGCCTGGTTGGCGGCGGACACGGTGATCGGCTGGATCACCGAGCTCGTGAGCCCGCCGTTGTCGGTGACGGTGAGGGTGACCTGGTAGGTGCCCGCAGTAGCGTAGGTGTGGGATGCGGTGGCGCCGCTTCCCGTGCTGCCGTCGCCGAACGACCACGCGTAGCCGGTGATGGTGCGGCCGGCCGCCGCCGTCGAGCCGGTGCCGTCGAAGCTCGCGACCAGGTCGGCCGCGGTGGAGGTGAAGTCGGCGGTCGGCGGAGTCTGGCCGCGTCCGAAGGCCGTGTGGGCCGCGACGGCTCCCGCTGCGAGAGCCGACGGGTACACCGCGACGTCGTCGATCGAACCGGTGAAGTAGGTGTTCGTCGGCTGGTTCGGCCAGCCTCCGATGTTGTCACCGCCGATGCGCCAGTAGCCGGTGTAGGCCTGCGCCGTCGTCACGTTCGGGTTCGATGCCACCAGTGCTCCGTCGACGTAGAGCTTGATGCCGTCTGCGCCCTCGGTTCCGACGATGTGGTGCCACTGGTTGTTGTTGAGCGCCGTCGAGTTCGTCACGACCTCGGTGGCTCCCGTGTACACGCCGAACGAGACGCGCCCGTTGTTGAGCATGTAGAGGTGGCGGTCGTAGCTGTCCGAGTTGCCGGTGGCGCTCGAGCCGTAGCCGATGATCTTGCCGCCGCGCGTGGTGTTGGTCTTGATCCACGCCTCGACCGAGAACGCGGACGACACCGTACGCGTCGAACTCGTGCGCACGAGCCCCGACGACGATCCGGAGAAGACGGACGTCGAGCTGCCGGCATCCGCTGTGCCGCCCGGCGTCGCGGTGGTCACCCCGGAGCCGAACACGGGAGCCGGTCCGCCGGCCCAGTCGGTGCGATCGGAGCCGAGACGGTAGTAGAGGGAGGCGCCGTCTTCGAGCACACGGGCGCCGTATGGCGCGACGACGCTCGAGATCTGCACAGGCACCCAGTTGCCCGTGACGCTGTTGCCGTCGCCGTCCTTCACGACGACGCGGTAGTTCTGCGTCGATCCGGGTGTCTGCCCGGTATCGGTGAGCGAGACGTTCGGAAGGTCGAACCAGGTCGAGGCGACCACCTTGGATGCCACGGGCGCGGTCGTGCCCTGACGGTACAGCTCGTAGGTGAGGTCGCGGTCGTCACGGTCCCAGTTCGCGGGCACGCTGACCCGGGCCGAGCCCGCGGTCTGCGAGGTCGTCGTGGCCGGCCACGCGTCGGCCGCCACCCGCGGGCCCATGGTCGCGCGAGGCGTCGGGTTCGTGGCGAAGCGCACGAGTCCGTAGAACTGGCGGTTGTTGACCGAACCGAATTCGCCGCCGATCGAGATGTAGTTGCCGTTGCCGGTGATCGACAGGCCCGCCTGGCCGAGGCCGCTCGCGTTGCCCACGGTGAAGTCCGGGTACCAGGCGTACGGCGAGGGGGCGGGCGTTCCGCTCCAGTCCGCGTAGATGTTGCTGACCGACGCGGACCGGCTCAGCACGCCGCCGACGGCCGCGGTGAACGCCTCCGCGTAGCGATAGGTGCGCGGGTTGAGCTCGGGTGCGAGGCCGACGGTCTCGCACTGGTGGGTGTGGCTCGTGGCGTAGACGGTCGCGCCCGTGGAGTAGACGCCGTAGTGGTCGCCGTGGCAGTCCGCCACCCACCGGATGTTGCCGGTGTCCTTTTCGGCGGCGAAGACGCCCTCGAGGTTGCCCGTCGCGACGTCTGCGTAGACCCAGCCGGTGCCGTACACGGTGTTCGCATCCGCCGCGAGGCCGAAGATGCCCGCCATCCCGGCGTTGCCACCGGTCGCCATGCCGTTGCGGATGGTCGCCGGTGCCGCCCACGGGACGATCGAGCCGTTGACCAGGTCGAGGGCTGCCAGGCCGCGCTGGGAGACGTTGTTCACGTTCGCGAAGCGGCCGCCGATGATGATCTTCGATCCGGAGGGCTCCAGCACGGCGGCGTCGACCTGGAGGTCGGTCGTCGGCGCCCAGCCGAGCAGCGCGCCGTTCGAGGCGGAGAAGGCGGCGAGGTTCTTGCGAGCCGTGGAGTTGGCCGCTGTGAAGAGGCCGGCGAGGTACACGGCATCGCTCGTCGCGACGAGCGCGTAGACGCCGCTGCCGCCGATCGACGGCGAGAATCCGGAGATCAGCGCGCCCGTGGTGGCGTCGACGGCCGCGAAGTTGTAGCGGGTCTGGCCGTTGACCGTGTTGAAGGATCCGCCGATGTAGATGCGCGACCCGTCGGGCGACGCGGCGATCGAGCGGACGACGCCGTTCACCTGCGGGGCGAAGGCGGTCAGCACGCCGGTGGTGATGTTGTAGGCGAGCACGTTCGCCCGCGGGGTGGTCGCACCACCTGCCGGGGTGCCCGCCGCTCGGGCGTTCGAGAAGCTGCCCGCCGCGTACACGATGTCGCCGATCATGGTCTGCGCCCACACGTACCCGGAGTCGAGCTGGATCGTCGGCAGCGCGTCGGCGGTCACGACCGACGAGTCGCGCTGCAGGATGCGCGGCGGGCTCGGCAGGTCGGCGGCGCGCGCCGTCCCGCTCTGCACGAACACGAAACCGAGCGCGAGCATCGCGGCGACGACTGTCATCGCGATGACCCGGCCGAAGCGGAGGGTGGTGGACATCGGGTCTCCTGTGGGGGGTGAGGAGGTGGTCACGAGATGCGCCCCGTGAAGGCCACGGCGGGGGAACCCGCCGCGTGGGTGACGACGACGGTGACCTCGCGCTGTGCGGGGGCGTCGATCATGAAGACATAGGTTCCGGATGCGGTGGCTCCCGGCGCGACGCCGCCCGCGAGCGGGTGCGGGTTGCCGGCCGTCGTCGGGATGCCGAAGGTGCCGTCGGTGGCCGAGAGGCTCACGTAGGCGGAGGTGACGTCGGCGGTCGCCTTGCCGTTGTTGGTGACCTCGACGGTCACGCTCACCGCCGAGCCGCTGACTTCGCCGGGCGTCCTCGCCTCGACGGTCGTCGGGTCGACCGACGCGAGCCGGATCGACAGCCCGCCGTCGACGGTCGCGTCGGCGCCGAGGGTCGCCTCCTGCGTGGCCTGCGGTTCGGGCGACGGTTCCTCGTCCTCGATCGTGCCGCCGCTCGGAGCCGGTACCGGCTGTGTGCGTTGCGGTTCGGGGGTGACGGGTCCGGATTCGGGCGACGCGGAGGTGCACCCGACGAGCGTGAGCGCGGTGAACACGGCGAGCGCGCCCAGGACCGAGCGCGCGGCGGCGCTGCCGAATGGGGCGCGTCTCGGAGACGGGTGACGGGAAGCGATATCCGCGCGTGGCGGCATCGCCGAAAGGGGGGTGCACACAGGGTGCCTGCTTTTCGGGAAACAGGTGTTGCAGGGGTATGGGGGGTAGCAGCTCGCGGCGGGGACCGCGTGCTGGGTGTCCCTCAGAATAGGGGCACCCCTTCAGGGGGTCAAGTACTTTCCTGCCGCCATCGTCGGCCGTCGCGGAGCGCCCTCCATGCGGGCAGCACCGTGCGAGCCGGATGGACGAACTGCGCCCGCCCGCCCTGGAGCAGAACACTGCGTGCGACGCGCCGGGCCGAGCGCCTCCAGCGGCGTCTCGAGTCCTCGTCGAGGTGCTTCGCGGCGAACAGGTACCGGTTGCGAACGTTGTAGTAGTAGTAGATCGGCGACTTCGCCCGGCCCGCCGTGGAGAAGCCGTGCGTGCCCCCTTCGTCGTGGGTCGCGCGCAACGTCCGGTCGACCTCGACCGTTCCCCCCGCAGCCCAGACCCGCGCGGACAGGTCGACGTCCTCCCAGTAGAGGAAGTAGTCGTCGTCGAATCCGCCCGAGGCGTCCCACAGTTCCACCGAGAGCGCGGCGCAGGCACCGCTCACCCACGTCATCACCGCATCCGCCGGCACGTCGGCGGGACGCGCCCTCGACGCCCGCATCGTGCCGTCCGCGAGGTAGAGGTCCTGCAGGTCGGCGAAGACGGTGCCGTCCGGCCGCACGACGAGAGGCGCGACCAGCACACGCGGATCCCGGATGGTGTGGGCGACGAGCGCCTGCAGGTCGGCGGGGTCCATCCACGCGTCGGGGTTGAGCATCACGATCGAGCGCACCCCCGTGCCTCGCGCGGCCTCCACACCCCGGCGGACCCCCGCGCCGAAACCCTCGTTCGCATCCGAGAGCACGGAGAGCCACCCACGGCGCCTGCAGAGCTCGTCGATCGCGGCACGCTCGGCCGCATCGGAGAAGTTGTCGACCACGACGCCGATCGTGTCGCCGACACCCGCGAGCGTGCGGGCGAGATTGGCCTCGACGAGCCCGTGGGAGCCGTAGTTGACGACGACGACGGCCGCCCTGGGCGGCTCGCCGCTCTCGGTGCGCTCTCCCATGGTCTCCCCACCTGCCGTCGGGCACCGGTAGCCTAGCCCCCACCCGATCCGGACTCTCCGGCCGACGACCTCCGAGGAGCCCCGTGTCCGCCGCACCGCACACCGACACGACTCGGTCGGTGCTGCGCGTGCTGCAGTCCTTCCCCGCACCCCGCGCGACCACGAACCCGTACATCTCGATGCTCGACGGGGCGCTGGCCGCCGAACCCGGGATCGAGCACCTCAGATTCAGTTGGCGCACCGCGCTGCTGGGGCGGTACGACGTGATCCACTTCCACTGGCCGGAGACCCTCTTCAGCGCCTCCAGCCGCCTCAAGGCGACCGGCAAGCACCTCGCCTTCCTCGCACTTCTCGCCCGCCTCCGGATGCGCCGGATCGCCGTCGTGCGCACGGTGCACAACCTGCACCTCCCGACCGACGTCACGGCGTCGCAGCGTCGCATCCTCGAACGGGTCGAACAGCTCACGACGCTGCGGATCCTCATCGGCGAGACCACCCGCCTCCCCGAGGGCCAGCCGAGCGCCACGATCCTGCACGGGCACTACCGCGACTGGTTCGCGTCGTACCCGCGCTCGGCGCCGACGCCGGGACGCATCGGGTTCGTCGGCCTCATCCGGCGCTACAAGGGGGTCGAACAGCTCATCGCCGCGTTCCGCGGCCGACCGCCCGCGCGCGCGGAGCTCCGTCTCGCCGTCTCCGGCCAGCCCACCTCCGAGGCGCTCGCGGATGAGCTGCGCGCCCTGGCGGCAGGCGACGAGGCGATCGCGCTCGCCTTCGGGTTCCTCGACGACGCGGCCTTCGTGGAGGCGATGACGGCATCCGGGATCGTGGTGCTCCCCTACCGCTTCATGCACAACTCGGGGAGCGTGCTCGCCGCGCTCTCACTCGACCGTCCCGTGCTCGTGCCCCGCAACGAGGCGAACGAGGCGCTCGCCGTCGAGGTGGGAGCCGGATGGATCCACAGTTACGACGACGAACTCGACACCCCGGCGTTGCTGCGGGCCGTCGACGCCGTCACCGCCGCGCCCCCGGAGGGCTCCCCCGACCTGACCCGCCGCGAGTGGACCGACACGGGCGCCCGGCACCTCGACGCGTACCGACGCGCCGTGCGCATCCGCCACGGGGAGCCGGAGTGACGCGCCGCATCGTCGTCGCGATCCCGAGCTATCGCCGGCCCGATCGCCTGAGCGACTGCCTCGACGGCGTCGAGCTCGCGATCGGAGAGCTGTCGGCCGCGTCGGCCGGCGACGAGGTCGAGGTCGTCGTGATCGACAACGACCCCGACGGATCCGCGGCGAGCGTCACCGCCGAGCGCGCCGTGCGGTACGTGCACGAGCCGGCTCCCGGTCTCGCCGCCGTGCGCAACCGCGCCCTCGACGAGGCGGAGCACGCTGAGCTGCTCGTCTTCATCGACGACGACGAGGTGCCCGATCCGGCTTGGCTGCGCGAACTCGTCGGCGCCTTCGACCGCTACGACGACGCGCACGGCATAGCCGGTCGCGTCGTGACGCCGCTGCCCGCCGACCTCGACCCGTGGCTCGTCGCGGTTGGCGCGTTCGTGCGCCCCAAGCGCGACGACGGCCAGCTCATGCCGACCGCGGCGACCAACAACCTGCTGCTCGAACTCGACGCGGTGCGCGCGGCCGGCGTGCGCTTCGATCCCCGCTTCGGGATGACGGGCGGCGAAGACAGCATGTTCACCCAGCAGTTCTCCCGCGCCGGCTACCGCATCCGCTGGACCAATGCCGCCCTCGTCGTCGAGAACGTGCTGCCCGAGCGCATCGACCGGCGGTGGATCCTCATGCGCGCCTACCGCACGGGCAACTCGTCGGCGCGGCTCCGGATCGCTCTGGCGCAGAGCGCTGCAGGACGCCTCTCTGCGCGGGTCGGTTCCATCGCATCCGGTGCCGCACGCGTCGTCGGGGGTTCGGGCCTGTGGGCGCTCGGCGGCGTGACCGGATCGCTCGGCCGCCGGGCACGGGGACGCCGTGCGATCTCGCGGGGCTCCGGCTACCTGAGCGGTGCGGTCGGCTCCGCCTTCCGCGAATACGGACGCTGACTCAGGCGGATCGCGACGACGACGGCTCGCGGACGCCCTCGGTCATGATCGCACCGAGCGTCTGCACGACCGAGCGCACCTCCGCGATCGTGCGCGCGTGCTGCTTCGCGCCGAGGTTGTGGCCGTCGACGATGCTCCACGGGTCGGACGAGGACGAGGCGAGCCACCGGCGGATACCCGTCGGCGCGACCGGAGCGACGATCCCGCGCCGCGACTCGAGGTAGCGCGCGAACGACCGCACCGCCTCGGCACCGGTGTCGCCGTCGAGGCTGAACCCCTCCCCGAGGGCGATCGCCTCCTTCAGCGTGAAGGTGCGGGTGCGCGCCTGCGGGAGGATGTGCGCGACGGCGGCGCGGTTGGACCGGGATGCCGTGAGGATCAGTGACGCCTTCCGCAGCCGCGACTGGGTCGCGCTCAACGACTTGTGCGCGTGCACGAAGGGCTCGGCCTCGGGGCCCTCGAGTCCGGATGCTGCGAGCTCGCACATCCGCACGCCGCGCATCGGCCGGGTGCCGACGCTTCCGACCGCGACCGTCTCGAAGCCGCGGGCGTTGCGCAGGAGGTCCTGCAGCAGGAACTCCGTCAGAGGTGAGCGGCAGACGTTGGCGGTGCAGACGACGAGGATGTCCGATCGTGTCAGCCGATCCACGACGCACCCCCTCCGATTGTGCGGTCATGGTAACACCGGCCACCCGATCGACGTTCGCGATGCCCCGGCCAGACACTACGGTGAAGGGGTGTCCGACCGACCGACCCTCGCCCTCGGATTCGATGCCGAGTTCGACGTGGCGGACTGGTCGCGGCGATACGAGCTCGGCGAGGTGCCCAGTCGCCTGCCCTACGGGCTCGACGGGCTCGACGGCCTGGGCGAGGTGCACCTCGAACAGCTGCGGGTTCCCGGGGCGGTCGCGAGGGCCCGCAGCCGCATCCTCCACGCGCGCGCGGGCGCGGGCGACGGCGACGGCCGCATCGGCATCACCTGGGACGAGAACTCGGCCGCGCGGTCGCTGCTCACGACCCGGCACGCCGCGCGGCTCAGCGGAGTCATCTGGCTCACCGATCTCGCGGAGCGCGGGTCGGATGCTGTGCCCAGCCTTCGGCGGCTGCTGCGGCAGCTCGACGGGCTCTGGGTGCTGAGCCGTGCCCAGCTCGAACCACTGACGGACCTCCTCGGACCAGACGCGCCACCCGTCCGGTTCGTGCGGTTCGGGATCGACGACGCGTTCTTCGCCGCGCACCCCTACCCCGATCGCCCCCTCGTCATGTCGGCCGGCCGTGACAGGGACCGCGACAACGAGACGCTCTTCGCGGCGCTCGCGATCGTCCACCGCGCCAGACCGGACGCGGAGCTCGTGCTGCTGGGGGTGCCCCCCGGCGACGCCCCGGACGGGGTGCGCACGGTGGGACACGTGCCGCACACCGAGGTGCGTGCGCTGTACCGACGCGCGAGCGTCGTCGCGCTCGCCACCCGGCACAACCTGCACGTCTCCGGCATGACCGTCGCGCTCGAGGCCCAGTCGATCGGGCGACCCGTCGTCGCCACCCGCACCCCCGGGTTCGACGACTACCTGCTCGACGGCGTGACCGGATCGCTCGTGCCGGCATCCGATCCGCAGGCCCTCGCCGAGTCGATCCTCGGCCACCTGGAGGATCCGGATGCCGCTGCCGCGGCCGGTCGGGCGGGGAGCGCCTTCGTCGCGGAGCGGCACACGACGCGAGAGCTGTGCGGGGCGATCTCGGAGGTCGTCCGAGAATCCCTCGGACATCCGCGCCGGGTCGACTAGTATCCGAGATCTACCACGACCTGAGCACCGGGTCGAAGGAGCGACCATGACCCGCATCGGATACGCCGCAGGCGCCTACGACCTGTTCCACATCGGGCACCTGAACATCCTCAAGCACGCCAAGAGCGCGTGCGACCACCTCATCGCAGGCGTCGTCTCGGACGAGATGCTGCTCGCGAGCAAAGGCAAGCCGCCCGTGATCCCGCTCGCCGAGCGGCTCGAGATCGTGCAGAGCATCCGCTACGTCGACCAGGCGCACCCCGAGGTGCTGGCCGACAAGCTCGACACCTGGCGCGAGCTGCGGTTCGACATCTTCTTCAAGGGCGACGACTGGCGCGGAACCGAGAAGGGCCTCCGGCTGGAGCGCGAATTCGCGAAGGTCGGCGTGGAGGTCGTCTACTTCCCGTACACGATGACGACATCCAGCACCTCCCTGCGACGCGCCCTCGACGTGCTCACGGGCCTCGATGCCGACCCTCAGGAGCACGCGGACGGCTCCCGCTGAGGCACCCCCAGTTCGGGTGGCGTTCACCTCCGTACCCGTTGATTCCCAGGGTTCGAGGCGTATCCTGGGGGCGATTCAGCCGGTTCGAGGATTGGGGGGACGGTGGATCGTCGTACTGCACAGCGTGCACGCGCCATCGCCGTGCGCCAGCTCGCCTACCGCGCCTGGGCTTCCAGCCCGGCCGACGCCGTGATCCCGTCGATCGACGTGCTGAGCGACCCGAAGGTGCACGCCCGTGAGCACGAGCGCGCTCTCCGCCGCGCCCAGAACGGCGTCTACGACGTCGCCGTTCGCCACCGCGAGCCGGGCTTCCGCGTCGCCTTCTGAACCCCATCCGTGAGCTTTCGGCGTCTTCGCCGAGCCATTAGCGCCTTCTCGTCGTCGCGGTCAAGGGGTTACCGCGATCCGCCGTCGCTCGATTGACTGACATCTGTCGGTTCCCACCGGTTCCCGACGAGAGCCGCTCCCACACCAGGGGCGCGGAGAAGGAGACGCCACCATGAACATCCTCGGCATCATCATCGCGATCGTCGCGATCGTCCTGCTCTTCACGGGCGGATTCGTGCAGTCCCTGAACTTCCTGCTGTGGGTGGGGATCGTGCTGCTCGTCATCGCGGGGATCGTCTTCCTCGTGCGCTACATCGGATCCGGCAGCCGCCGGGTGTAGTAGCCCCCGAGCAGTACCTCGAAGCCGGGAACGGACTCGCCGTCAATACGACGGCCGCCGTTCCCGGCTTCGGCGTTAACGTGGAGAGCATGTCGTGCATCCGCTTCAACACCCCCGCCCAGCGCGCGCAGATGCGGGCGCTCGCCCCCAGCATGGTGACGGCCGAGGAGATCGCGGCGCTTCATCCGGCGCCCCCCGTGACCGATTCGAAGATCCTCCGACTGCGCCTGCTGGCGACGAACCCGGTCGCGAAGATCCGCGAGAGCGTCGCCAGCTCCTACAACACGCCCGCCGACCTCTTCGAGACCCTCAGCCACGACACCGACGAGGGTGTGCGTGCGTGCGTCGCGCGGAACGAGGCGACACCCTGCGACGTGCTGCGCGAACTCGCGCGCGACGACTCCGCGACCGTACGGGGATGGGTTGCGGTCAACTACTTCGTGCCCGAGGACGTGATGCAGGACCTCGCCGACGACCCGGATGCGACCGTGCGCGGCCTCGTCGCGTGGAAGGCCTCGCTCGCGGCTGAGGCGAACGACCTCGCCACCGTCTAAGCGTCAGCTCGCGAACGCGCGGGCCAGCTCGGGGTCGAGTTCCGCGAGCTTCGCGCGGCCGACCGGCCAACCCGAGGCGAGCCCCGGATGCAGGGGAAGCTTCTCGACGTCGGCGAACGGCACCCACCGCAGCTCGACGCTCTCCGCATCGCCGATCACCGGCTCGAACCATTCGAGTGCGCGACCGAACACGGTGGTGTAGCTCCAGTAGCCGAGATCGAAGACCGCATCGCCGAGGACGCGGACCAGGTGCCTCGGCACGCCCGCCTCCTCCTCTGCCTCGCGGAGTGCGCCGTCGTGGGCGCTCTCGTGCTCGTCGTGGCGCGCCCCTCCGGGGATGCCCCACGTTCCGCCGAGGTGGCTCCACTCGGCACGCAGTTGCAGCAGCACCCCGGCATCCGGATGCGCGAGCAGCAGCCCCGCGGCGCCGAACCGGCCCCAGTAGCGGCCCTGCGGTCCGTCGACCCAGGCGTCGCCCGGACCGTGCGGCCGACGGGCGAGCGGATCGTGGGGGGCCCGGGTCATGCAGCCAGCCTATCCGGGGCGATCTCGGAGGCGCGGCGTAGGCTCCCCGCATGGCCCGCAGCATCGTCCCCCCGTACCTGCTCGCCCGCCTCGCCACCGCGGATGCGGAGCGCTTCCCCACCGCGACGGAGGCAGCTCGCCGCACCCTGCGCATGGACGAGCCCCGCAAGTCGGCACGCCTCACGCTGAGCGTCGACGGCGATGTGCTCGTCGCCGAATTGAGCGACGCGCCCGATCGCGAGATCGCGGATGCGCAGGGGCGCGAGGTGCTGCCCGGAAAGGTGGTGCGCACCGAGGGCCAGGCGCCCACCGGAGATGTGGCCGTCGACGAGGCCTACGACGGGCTCGGGGCCACCTTCGACCTCTTCTCCGAGGTGTTCGGCCGCAACTCGATCGACGGCGCGGGGCTCCCCCTGCGTGCCACCGTGCACTACGGGCGCCTGTACGACAACGCGTTCTGGGATGGCGACCGCATGGTGTTCGGCGACGGCGACGGCGAGGTGTTCGATCGGTTCACCCGATCCCTCAGCGTCATCGGGCACGAGCTCACCCACGGCGTCACCCAGTACGCCTCCGGCCTCATCTACCGCGACCAGTCGGGAGCGCTCAACGAGTCGATCTCGGATGTCTTCGGCGCGCTCGTCGAGCAGCACGCACGCGGCGAGACGACCGCCCAGGCGAGCTGGCTCATCGGCGAGGGGCTCTTCACCTCGGCCGTCGAGGGCCGCGCGCTGCGTTCCATGCGCGATCCGGGAACCGCGTACGACGACGACGTGCTCGGCCGCGACCCCCAGCCGGCCCACATGGACGACTACATCACCACATCCGAAGACGACGGCGGCGTACACCTGAACTCCGGCATCCCGAATCGTGCGTTCGTGCTCACCGCGGATGCGCTCGGCGGCCACGCGTGGGAGCGCGCCGGTCGCATCTGGTACGACACGCTCACCGGGTCGCTGAACCCCCGCATCGACTTCGCGGGCTTCGCGGATGCCACGGTGCGCGCCGCCGCTGCGCGTTACGGTGAGGTGTCGGCGGAGGTCGACGCCGTGCGCGGCGGCTGGAACGGAGTGGGAGTGACGATCGATGGCGGCGCAGCCAGACCCTGATCCGATGCCCGCGGTGGCCATCCGGGTGACCCGCAGCGGCGGCGTCGCCGGGATGCTGCGTGTGTGGATGGTCGAATCCGTGGAGCCGGACGGCTGGCGTCCCCTCGTCGACGCCTGCCCGTGGGACGACGGCGCGGAGGCCGGCGGAGCCGATCGTTTCGTGTGGCGCATCGAGGTGCGCGCGCCCGAGCCCTCCCGCGAGGCGGAGCTGCCGGATGCGGCGGTCCGGGGTCCGTGGCGCGAACTGGTCGACCGTGTGCGGCTGGAAGGCGCGCCCGTGCCGCCGCCACCACGCGGCAACACGGCGGAGGCGCACGATGGCTGACGCAGGTGTGCGCGTCGACGCCTGGCTGTGGGCGGTGCGCGTGACGAAGTCGCGGTCGGCCGCCACCGCGCTCTGCAAGGCGGGCCACGTCAAGATCGGCGGCGAGAACGCCAAACCCGCCCAGACCATCCGTCCGGGGGTGGAGGTGCGCGTCGTCACGCCGCACGGCGCGCGCATCCTCGTGGTGAAGCAGCTGCTCGTGAAACGCGTGAGCGCGCCGCTCGCGGCCGCAGCCTACGACGACCTCACCCCGGCTCCCCCGCCGAAGGAGGAGCGCACCGTGTTCGCCGTCCGCGACCGCGGCGCAGGACGCCCCACGAAGCGCGACCGCCGCGACATCGAGAGGCTGCGCGGGCACTGATGTTCCGCGATCGCACCGACGCGGGCCGCCTGCTGGGCGCCGAGGTGCGAGAGCGGCTCGCGCCGGCATCCGCGTCGACGATCGTTCTCGGGCTCCCCCGCGGCGGCGTGCCGGTGGCTGCGGAGGTTGCTCGAGCGCTCGGCTGCGAGCTGGATGTCCTCGTGGTGCGCAAGGTCGGCTACCCGTCGAACCCCGAGGTCGCCTACGGCGCGATCGGTCCCGACGGGGTGGTCGTGACCTCCGCAGGTGAGAGCGGGCCGCTCGACGGCGGCCTCGAACGCATCCGCAGCCGCGAACTCGACGAGCTGGTGCGCCGCGAGCGGCTGTACCGGGCGGGCCGCCCTCCCCACGACCTGCGCGGGCGTCGCGCGATCGTCGTCGACGACGGGATCGCGACCGGCGCGACGGCCGCCGCCGCGGTGCGCGCGGCGCGTGCCCTCGGAGCAGCCGAGGTGGTCGTCGCCGTGCCCGTCGCCGCGCCCGATGCGCGCGATCGCCTCTCGGCGAGCGCCGACACGGTCATCGTGCTCGAATCGCCCGCCGCCTTCTGGGCGGTCGGGCAGTGGTACCGCGACTTCGCGCAGACCAGCGACCGGGAGGTGCTCGCCGTACTCGACGGCGGCTGATCAGCCCTCGGAGGACTCCTTCGCCGGGAGGGCGCTCTCGATCGCCGCGATCACCGCGGGATCGTCGGGCTGGGTGCTGGGGCGGAAACGGGTCACGTTGCCGTCGGGTGCGATGACGAACTTCTCGAAGTTCCACTTCACGCGGCCGGCCTTGCCGTCGGCATCCGGCACCTGCGTGAGCGACGCGTAGAGCGGATGCTTGTGCCAGCCGTTCACGCGCGTCTTCTCCATGAGGGGGAAGGTGACGCCGAAGGTCGTGGAGCAGAACTCCTTGATCTCCTCGGCCGTTCCCGGCTCCTGGCCCATGAACTGATTGCAGGGGAACCCGACCACCGTGAAGCCGCGGTCCTCGTACTCCTTCTGCAGCTGCTCCAGCTTCTCGTACTGCGGCGTGAGCCCGCAGCGGGACGCCACGTTGACCACCATCACCGCCTTGTCGCCGAACGCTGCGAGCGAGGTGGTGTCGCCGTCGATGGTCGTGAAGGGGATGTCACGGATGGTCACCCTCTCAGCGTATGCGCGGCGGCCGTGCCTACGCTGGATGTATGGCTGTCGAGCTCGCACATGAACCGGATGCGCACCGATACACCCTGCGCCGTGACGGGTCCATCGTGAGCGTTCTGGAGTACCGCGATCAAGGTGCGAGCGTCGTGTTCCACCACACGGTGACCGTGCCCAACCAGCGCGGGCACGGCTACGCCGCGCAGCTCGTCGACTTCGCCGTCGACGATGTGGAGCGTTCGGGTCGCACCATCACCCCCACCTGCTGGTACGTCGCCGACTGGTTCGACGCGCATCCGGAGCGGGCGGGCGTGCGCGCCGGCGGCTGAAGCCTCGTCAGGGCGGCCCGCGGAGACTAGCCTGGGGTCGTTTCCCGGCGACAGGAGCCCCGTGGCGGATCCGGACGAAATCCCCGTTCTGCGGCAGTTCCTGCTGGGCATCGGCGGGGCGATGATCGCCTCGCAGGAGGCCGTCGACTCCGTGGAGTCGACCCTCACGAAGGTGTCCGCCGCCTACGGCCTCGACGACACCGAGTTCATCGTGCTGCCGACGGTCGTGCTGGTGCAGGTCGGTGGCGTGATCCAGGGGCACGGCATGGTGCGCGACGGCGAGGTCGTGTCGTTCCGTTTCGACCAGATCGCGCAGCTCTACAAGCTGATCAAGGTGGCGGAGCGGGGACAGATCGACCCGGCCGACGGCATCCGGAGACTCAACGAGATCGGCGCGCAGACGCCCCGCTTCGGATGGGTGGTGCGCACCCTCGGGCACGCGGTGCTCACGGCGGGGCTGTCGCTGCTGCTGGTGCCCACGTGGCAGGGGTTCGCACTGAGCTTCGGGATCGGGCTGCTCATCGGGCTGCTGAAGCTGGTGCGCTCCCCCGCGCTGCAGCTCATCTTCCCCGTCGTGGCGTCGTTCGTCTGCGCGCTCCTGGTGTTCTCGATCGCCCACTGGCTGGGGATCGGCAACCCGCTCGTGCTCCTCGTGGCGCCGCTCATCACCTTCCTCCCCGGGGCGATGCTCACCACCGCGACCCGCGAGCTCGCGACCGGTCAGGCGATCTCCGGGTCGGCGCGTCTCGTGAACGGCCTCGTGATGCTGGCACTGCTGACCTTCGGGATCGTCGCCGCCGGGTCGATCGTGGGCGTCAGCTCCTACGACTACCACCCGGTGCAGAGCGATCAGGTGCTGCCGTGGTGGGTGGCGTTCGCCGGCATCCTGCTGCTCGCGATCGGCAACTACCTGCACTTCTCGGCGCCGTCGAGCACGTTCGGGTGGGTGCTGCTGACCCTGATGGTGGCCTTCGCCGGGCAGGCGATCGGCAACGTCGTGCTCGGCGCGCCGCTGAGCGGATTCATGGGCGCACTGCTGGTCGCGCCCCTCGCACTGTGGATCGAGTCGCTGCGTCGTGGGGCGCCCGCCCAGCTCACCTTCCTCCCCGCGTTCTGGCTGCTCGTGCCGGGAGCCGCCAGCCTCATCGGTCTCGCCTCGGCGATCGGCGGGGATGTGGCGATCGACAGCTTCTGGACGGCGATCGGCGGCATCTTCGGGATCGCGCTCGGCGTGCTGATCGGCACCGCCCTCTACCGCGCCGTCGTGCTCGGCGCCCGCGGCATCCAGAACTTCACCGTCGAACTGCCCGCCGCCCTCGCTGAACCGCAGAAGACGGGCCTCTGGCGTCGTCTCATCCCGGGCACCCACGACTCGCTGTGGCACGCCCGCGATCGCAGCTAACGCGGAATGAGCCGGAAGATCCGCAGGACGCGCCCCGAGCTGCGTTCGTAGCCGCGGTATCCGGGCCACTGGGCTTCGAGGGTGCGCCATACGGCGTCACGTTCGGTGTCGCCCACGAGCTCCGCCCGCACCGGCAGCCGCTCCCCCCGGAACTCGATCTCGGCATCAGGATGCGCCAGCAGGTTCCAGGTCCATGCCGGGTGCTCGGGGCGTGCGAAGTTCGACCCCGTCACGAGGATCACGCCGTCCTCGACCGGGCAGCACATGAGCGCCGTCTCGCGCGGCTCGCCCGACTTCGCGCCCACCGTGTGCAGCACGAGCGACGGCACCACCGCACCGCTCAGGGGGCCGCGGCGCCCCCCGGTGACGAACGACGCGAACCGCTCCAGCGGCGGCATCATGCTCGGACCGAACCTGCGGAAGAACCGCGTGCGCGTGAACCGCGCGACTACGACCCGCAGGGGGCGGATGGATGCTGTCACGGGGGTGTCAGAAGACGAAGATCATGCCGATCACGAGGGCGATGACCACCACGACGACGAGGATCCCGCCCACGATCGCCAGGCCGCGCTTGCTGAGGCGGTCGACGGCGTAGCCGATCACGAACGGCAGAGCGAAGAGGATCGCGGCCACCAGCCACCAGAACAGCCGGTAGCCGCCCTGGCTGATGTCGGCGAGGCGCCCGCTGAACAGGTACTGCGTGTACGGGTTGGTGGCGAAACCGATCGCCGAGATCAGCGGGATCAGGATGCCGACACCGACCAGCAGGCCCACGAAGAAGCCCGTCATCTTCGAGCCTCCGCGGATGTCGAGGGTCTCGTCGTGCTTCTGCTGCGCCATGGGGATCCTCCGTAGGGTTTCGACGGCAACCCTAGCGGTCGCGGGGGGCTACGCGGCAGAGATGTTGACGAGCCAGGCGACCCCGAAACGGTCGACCAGCATTCCGAAGGCGTCGCCCCACGGCGCCTGCTCGAGCGGCACGGTGAGGGTGCCGCCGTCGAGGAGGCCATTCCAGAAGCGGCGCAGCTTGTCGCCCTCGTCGCCGGACAGCGACACCGAGAAGCCGCCCGCCGCCGAGTACTCCATGTGGCTCGGCACGTCGGCCGCCATCAGGGTGAAACCGTCGGGGGTCTCGAGCTGGCCGTGCATGAGCCACTCGGTCTCCTCCGGCTGCACCTCCATGCCGGCCTCCGCGAAGGTCGAGACGGTCAGCTCGCCGCCCAGCACCTGCTGGTAGTGCTCGAGAGCGGATCGGGCCTGGCCACGGAAGTTGAGGTAGGGGTTCAGTCGCACGGCCATGGGATCCTCCCGATCCAGATTTGTGGACACTGTCCACATGATTCTGCTCCCGCGGCGACCGTGACGCTAGATCCGGTTTCGCGGTGGGGGCAGACTGGTGCGGTGAGTGCGCTCTCGGCCGTTCTCGGCGACATCACGGTGCAGCGGGTGGACGCGATCGTGAACGCCGCCAACAACGCGATGCGGGGCGGGGGCGGCGTCGACGGTGCGATCCACCGGGCCGGCGGGCCTGCGATCCTGCGCGACTGCATCGCGCGTTTCCCGAACGGTTTGGCGACCGGGGATGCGGGGTGGACGACGGCAGGCGACCTTCCGGCGCCGTGGGTGATCCACACGGTCGGGCCGAACTTCGCCGCCGGCGAGCGCGACCGTTCGCTGCTGGTGTCGTGCTACCGGCGCTCCCTGGAGGTGGCGGACGAGCTGGGGGCCGCCAGCATCGCGTTCCCGCTGATCAGCGCCGGCGTCTACGGGTGGCCGCTCGAGGATGCGATCGCCGCCGCCGTCGCGACCTTGCGCGACGCCGACACCCGGGTGACCGACATCCGGATCGTGGCGCGGGACGCCGCTGTGTTCGAGCGCCTCCGCGACACGGTAAGGTAGGTAGCCGTGCCGCAAGGTACGAGCCACGGGCTGTGGCGCAGCTTGGTAGCGCACTTGACTGGGGGTCAAGGGGTCGCAGGTTCAAATCCTGTCAGCCCGACGTAACGCGAAAGGGTCGTCCGCAAGGGCGGCCCTTTCGCGTTATCTCGAGCCGGTAGATACGCACCTGCGAGCAGGTGGGCCCACGCCGCCAAGGGGCGGTGGGGACCAACCCTGTCAGCCCGACAGATCGCTTAGGGAGCTACTCCCACTGAAACAGAGGGCAAAGGCCCCATCTCCACTAAGCCGGAGGTAGGGCGGGGCGACCCGCGGCGCGGTACGCCGGGCTACGCCGGACGCATCGGGCGCGGGGTACCTGCTGAGGTACGCGCCGCCCAAAGGGCCCAGACGCCCGCACAGCGCCGTGCGAGGCTCGGGTTTCAGGTTCCCGGAAGCGCGAACGACCGCTAGTCCAGGGACTCCCGGAGTGCGAAGCGCCAGACCGGGAGATGAGCGACAAACTGCTCGATGCGCTTGCGGAGCCCCTCGGTGAGTCGAATCTGCTTCAGGTCCTCTGCGTACTCACCCGCAACCGCGTCAAGTTCGTCGACGTGATCCAAGGCTGTCAGCTCGGACGCCTTCACGATCTCGTCGTTTCTCGCGCGCACCGAATGGGCCATCAGTTCGTGGTACTCCAGCTCAAGCGGATCGGAGGAGCGGAATCCGGGGTAGTAGGACTCGACCAGACGGGCATCGCGCCGCCACAGTTCAGATGCAAGGTCCACCGGAAGGTACCGATGAATGCGCTGCACGTAGTAGCGCGCCGGTGCGCCCCCAGTCGTCGGAAGTTCAACGTGATTGCGATACTCGCTGAAGCCCACGCCGTGCGACGCGCCTACCAGGCCAACAGATCCGAGCGCGACAGCGAAGTAGCCACCGTACAAGGCGAACGGCTTCTTGCCCGAGTCGGCGATTTCTCGAATCGCGCGAGCGTAGGTACTCAAGCGCTGACCCCTGAGCAAGTCGAGCTCGTCGAGGTCACTCACCCAAACAACGATCTCGTCTTGATCAACAGTTCCGACTAGCGCGCTGAGGTTCGCTGGGTCCCAGGTCGCGACCACACGGCGAAGCCGCGACTCGTGGCCTCCCTCGCGCGCCGCGGCGACGCTCTTCGACCACAGACGGTTCGAGATCTCCCACGCATCCACATAGTGGTCCGACTCCATGAGGTACGGCGGCAAGATCCATGTGGGCGGAGCAGCTTCGTCCTGAGGAAGCTCCCGCTTAAGACGGCGCGCATACTTCTCGAATGCTGCCGGGCGAAGGTTCGTGTAGTTGGAGTTGAAGGCGATCCAGCGTTCGACGATGGTGTCTTCCACCTCTGACGTCCAGTCGTCGGGTCGCATTTGCCCATGCCGACTGATGATGTCTCCAATGCCGAACACGTCGGCGAGAAGGAGGTGCGACTTACGCACCTTCGGAATTCTCTCTTGGAAGAGGGGGAAGCGAGGGTCGATCGCGTACGGGAACTTCTCGGCTGCCGACAACGTGAGCACGAAACCTCGTGTTCCCTCGGCCTGGAACGCTGCTGTGGTTCCCGGAACGATCATCCCCGTGTACTGAGAGGTGAGCGTCCTCAAGCTCTGCTGGTCAGTGGACCCGTAGGCGAGGAAATGCGCGAAGGGTTCGAACATCGCGTTCATGCGACTCCACCTCGCAGAGTCCGGAGCAGACGAGCACGAACGACCGCGCTCGTTCGCGGCTGCCGCTTCGCACGTACGACGACCCGCATACGTTCGTCCAACACGATGACGCCGACGCCGTGCTCACGCGCAGCGGCCAGATTCCGCGGCATTGGCATCGCGGATACGACGACCCAACTTCTGTCGAAGGCAAGCCGGTTGTACATAGCCTGCTCCAGTACGCGCTGGAACGACCCAAGCTTGAGTTCGAAGGCCGTGGTCCCTCCGCTCGCGTTCAACGTCGCAAGGTCGACGCGCCGACCAGCCCACGCGAGTTCGGTACGAACGATCGTGTCGGGCCGAATCCATCCACGATTGCGGAGCAAGTCGAGCAAGGGAAGGAGCAACGCGCCTTCTTCGAGGTTCGCCGCCTCAACCTCAGAATCCCACGCGAGCAACGTCAAGGGTCACGCCTCTCGCTCGGGTGCGGTTGGGGAGTCATCGTCGCCCAGCTCCAGCCGAATCTGTGTCGCAAGGCCCACTCCGGCGTCGATTCTCCTATATGGCACGACGATTCGCACGAAGCAAACCGCGCCAGCCACGAAGATCACCCCGCACGCCACCAGGCCCCAGTGGGCCCACGCCAACCCGATGAAGTAAGAGCACGCCCCGGCGGCCACTGTCAGCGCCGCCACACAGGTGAAGACGACAAGGATCACGAACGCCAGGCGACTCCGCTTCTGCACCGCATCGACACACCGCATGAGGCCGGAGGCTGTCGTCACGAACTTCGTGTACTCGCGAGCTGGATCGAGCACGGCGTCCGGGTCGACCCGTGTGAGCCAGGGGTCCTCGCCACTGTCTGCCGCCGCGAAGATGTCGTCGAGCAGGACTCGGATGTTGCGGAGAGACTCCTTCGCTGCACGGCCAAGCGTGATGCGCGCTGCTGAAACGTCCGCCTCCATCCGGGCCCGGAGCGAGTTCCCCAGGCTCAGCACCGGCCAAAGCGCGGCGATGCTCGCAATTAACAGTGCCACCGCAAGGGTCAGCGTCGTCTCCTGGTCCACCTGTTCAGCGCTCGCCGAGGATGTCATCGCGAATCAAGGAGTTCTCGGTGTACGAGTCGTAGTTGCGATAGACGTAGCTGATGAGGTCACGGAGGGACCATCCGGCGAAGCGCTGACGCAGGCGTGCCGCCTGATCGAATACCGATCTCGGCAGCTCCTGAGAGAGCGCTTCGTAGTACTCGCGGCCAAGCTCGGTGAGTCGAAAGTCGCGCGTCGAGTACGGCGAAACGGCGTCCTGGCCGATCACCCGACTCGCCTCGATCTGATCGTCGTTGGTTCGGCTCAGCTCGGCCGAGTCCTCTACGAGGCCTGCCGCCGAGAGCATGTCAATTGCCTGGTAGACCTTCCGCGAGAACGGCCCGAAGTTGTAGGCCTCGAAGTCCGGGTCCTCGGTCATGAGCTTCGCAGCGTCTGTCTCCTTCTCCAGTAGAAAGACAAGCTTCTCGAGCCGGGTGATGCCTCGGACTTCGCCCTGCCGCTCGCGCGGGCCGGGGTCCGCACCGAGCATCAAGACGATCGCATCGTCTACGTCGAACTCGGGCGTGGTGTCAACCATGCGAGTAGTCCTTTCCGCGTGGGGCGTCAGCCGGAGAGGTTCTGCGCTTGCGCCTCCACTCTAGGGTCAGAGTGGCACCAGGAGCCGACATGCTCGGCGCCGATTCGGCAGTGCCCTCGCGAGCTGTGCAAGGGTCGGCGCCGTTGCACAGTCGTTGCACGCGCTGCGGCGCACCAGACGAGAATCAACCCCACTAGACCGGACCAGAACGCAGCAAACGGCACGGGACTGCACGAACGAACTGCCCTGGGGGTCAAGGCGCCCCAGGTTCAAGTCCTGTCAGCCCGACGTAACGCGAAGGGGTCGTTCCGCAAGAGGCGGCCTCGGGCTTCAGCCGCCGACCCACCCTTCGACGCCCCACTCGGTGAGCGAGGCGTAGCAGGCGGCCTGCACGGGGTCGTTGGCGGGGCCGGACGTCCACGCGTCGATGAGTTCCTGGTCGGGCCTCGACATCGCCCCACCGTGAGCGTCTTGGATGCTGTCTTGCTGCGCGGCTAGGGCGGCGCCGACATCGGTCGTGGTGTCGACGTCGATGTTGTCGACCATGCGGGCAGCGAGACGGGTGATGCCATCCCATTCGTTGCCGATGAGGCGGCCCTCGTTGTTCGCGGACTTCATGTTGCCGACGAGCGTCACCACGTCGGCGTAGTCCCAGCACATCTCCTCGTCCGTGGGCGGGGCGAGCGCAGCGACCCCATCAGCTTCCGACTGCCCGCCGTCCTTGATGTCGGGTGCTGCCGCGGCGGTGCAGCCGGTGAGCGCGAGCAGTGTGAACGCCGTGGCGACGGCGGCGCGAATAGTCCCCATTGATGAAATCCCCTCAGTCTGGCGTGAGCATAGCGGGCGGTGGTGGTGCGTCGATCGCGCCGCTCCGAGTCGGCCAGTTGGTTGTGGGCACCAGCTGGACGTCGCTTCGCCGACGGCGGGTTCTCCCAGGCCGGTGAACTCTCCGACGAGATCAACGCCTACTGCCCCGCCGGCTGAACCGGCATACTGCCGTCTCGGCGGTCGCGCCAGCCCACGCCACCAAGGGGCCGGGGTGCGGCGCAGCCGCGTTCGTCGACCACGAGCTCGCGATCCACGCGCAGTCGTAGCTCGGCTCGTTCCCGATCTAGCGGGGGTCGTGCTCCGTCTCGTGGGCCCGGACCGCATCCACCAGCACCGGGTCTGCGCATCCAGCGGCGAACCCGGCGACTCGGGCGCGGATCTCTCGCCGCAGCACGAGGGTGCCGATCCGCTCCGCCACCGGGGCGATCCAGGCGGGTCTGCACGCGAAGTTGTATCGCCACACGACTTCGGTTCCGCCGTCCGGGGCGGGCTTGAAGCGCCAGCCTCCGGCGAACCGTTCGAAGAACCACGGCCCGTCGAGCATCTGCATGCCCGTGTGCGTGGGCGGATGGAACGACACGCACTCGCTCGTCATGCTCATGCCCCACCGGTGCCGTGTCCACGCCTTCACCCCACGGGCCTGCTGCCGTGCGCCGTCGAGGAGACGCTCCGCACGGATGAAGCGATCCCACCGCAGGCGCAGTTCGCCGTGGGTCTGAGAGATCGCGAACGCGATCTCGGGGTCGACAACTACGGTCGCCCGGGCCTCGATGGTCGGCATTTCACGCTCCGGTCACGTCGCACGTGGGTCGTCTTCTGGAGAATCGGATCCGACGCCACCGAGCCGACACCGGTGCGGGATCCTTCCGCGATTCAACCACGGCGGGCTCGGGATCCCTGTGCCTCGGCTGTGCTGCAGCGGTCCCCGCGCCCTCGCCTCGCCCCGCGTGGCGGGCTATCCTCGCTCGCATGTGCCGCAACATCCGCGTTCTGCATAACTTCGAGCCGCCGACGACCGATGACGAGGTGCGGGAGGCCGCGCTGCAGTTCGTGCGCAAGGTGAGCGGTTCGACGCACCCGTCGCGGGCGAACACGGAGGCCTTCGATCGGGCGATCGACGAGATCGCGGAGGCGACGCGGCGCCTCCTCGACGGCCTCGTCACGAACGCGCCTCCGAAGAGCCGCGAGGCAGAGGCGGTCAAGGGGCGCCAGCGTCACGAGAAGCGGATGGAGCGGGAGGTGCGCATCCGCACCTCGGCCGCCTCGGCATCCGCCTAGCGTCAACGTCGTGGAACGTTCGGCACGAAAGCTCGTGGGCGCAGCACTGGCACTGGCCGGTGCCCTTGCCCTCACTGGATGTACCGGCTGGCAGCCGACGCTTTGGCCGACTTCCGCCCCTTCTACGGGATCGGAACCCGCTGAGGGAACCCCTTGCCTCGGCGAGATCGTGTACCCGGATCTTCCGGTCTGGGAGTTGAACGCCGAACTTCCGATCGGCGGCGTATCGCCGGAGTACATTCAGGCCGAGGTTGGCGTGATCCGCGGTACGGCCGACTGCGGGATCGGCATGCAAGCGCGCGCATTGCCGCGAGACTGTCCAGTCCCCCGGGCGCCTTCCACCGCAACCATCGACTCCATGCTCGGCACCACTCCGGACGCGATTACGACCTCCGAGTTCCTCCGCGGAAGCACAGCCGCGATCAGCGAACTGGTTACCGGGCGCACGAGCGACGGAGGTGGCTACCAATACCGGCTCTCGGCCTGGCAGTACCCGAACGACGAGGTGGCCAGGTCGTCTCAGGTCCCTGATCTGGTCCGCACCTGCACCGGAGCCGTATCCCAGCATCTCGTTGCGACGGATGCAGTCGTTCTCTACGACGGAGAAGAGCCGTACCTGCTCGCCTTCGTCGATGGATCCACGTCGTACCTCATCGAGAGCATCAGGAACGAGGCGCCGGACGGATCTGTCACCCGGATCGCCGACACCCCGACCGGGCTGTTGCCCGCGGATGCGATCGACGTGATCGGCGACTGGTGGCTGCAATACGGTGCTCGACCGATCGTTTCCTCCTCGGCCGTCTCGGCATCCGCCTGAGCGCCAGCCCTACTCGTAGGCGCCGTCCACCTCTTCGTTGAGCTTCTCCTCGTCGACGGCGATCTCCTTGCGGGTGACCTTGGTGGCGCCCGTCAGCTGCTGCTCCACCTCGTCGGCGTCGGACGGGCTCACGACGAGCACGATGCCGGCGCTTCCCGCGTCGAGGGTCTCGCTGATGGCTTCGAGGTCGTTGGTGGGGGTCTTCTTCTTGATGTGGCCGGCGATGGCGCCGATTCCTGCACCGGATCCGCCGGCGACGAGCAGCGCGCCCCCGAGGGCGACTGCGGGGAACAGCGCCACGGCGATGCCGCTGGCGAGGCCGATGGTGAGCCCGGTGCGGGTGCCGTGGCTTCTGCCGCCGTCGTCGCGTTTCACGATGGCGAGCTTGCCTTCGACGCTGCGGTTGATGACGGCGGCGTCGAACTCGCCGTGCTTGTGGTCTTTGTCGTCCTTGAAGTGCGCGCGGATCCTGTCGAAGTCGGCGACCGCCGCATCCTCGCTCGCGTACTGCGCCGCAACCGCCACGTAGCTCTCGTCAGCCATGTCGAACTCCCGTATTCGAGAGCGGCGTCACCGTCGGCCGGCAGCCGTCGATCCGCCGTTCAGCGGGAGTTTATGGCTGCTGTTGCGGCGCCGGCCTCATGCGGATCGGGTGAGGTCTGGGCCGGACACGTCAGTCGGTGAGCGCCTGCTGCAGCCCGTTGAGGCGCAGCTGGATGGCGCCGCGAAGGTGCGGCAGGTCGGCGCTGCCGTCGCCGGTGCGTTCGAGGAACGCGACCTGCTCGGTCCAGTCGAGTCGGGTGCCTTCGGCGTGCGGATGCAGTTCGACGGTCACGAGGGAGCTCCAGCGCACCAGGTCGTCGACGGTCGATTCGTAGCCGTAGACGATCCGTGCCGGGTCGATCGCCAGATACCGCAGTGTGGAGAGCAGCCGCTCCGGCTCGGCGTCGAGCCGGGGGAAGAGCGCCTCGAGCCGTTCTCCCCCGCCGACCCGGAAGTCGTGCTCGGCGGCGATGACCTTGCCCGGCATCCGCACCCAGCGTCGGCGCCGCTCGGTGTCGGCGAAGGCGCGGAACACCTCGTGGGGTGGTGCGGCGATCAGCCGGGTGAGCACGATCGTCTCGTGGCGGGTCCGGGCGGCGGTGTCCGTTGTCATGCCCGATGCAACGCATCCATGGGTTCGGGTCTTCCGAGTTCTGCTCATCAGCGGTAGCGTGCGGGCCATGCGTTTCACACCGCAGGTGCCGGCCGCGCTCGCCGCGGGCCTGATGGTGCTCGGTCTGAGCGGATGCTCGCCCGCCGGCGGCGACGACGACATCCGAGCGCCCGCGGTGGTCACGTTCGAGGTCGCCGGAACCCAGAGCTACTCGATCCGTCTCGACACCCAGGAGCAGGTGGACCACGTCGTCGACCTGATGAACGGCGGCGAAGAGGGCCGCATCCCGAACGGCAGGATCGTGCGCGACGGCGACGGCGGCGTGAACGCGCCCTGGTCGTGGCACATCGATCCGGCGACCCTCGAGTTCGCCGACGCGACGATCGAGGTGTGCGACGGCCTGCCCGAGTACGTGGAGGACGGCACCCTCACCTCCGAGTGGTACTGCCCGTGGCTGGCGGTTCCGACCGAGCTCACGCCTCTGGAGGGGTAGCCGCCCGCTAGCCTCGCCACATGCATCCGCTCGACGCCGCCGACCCGCTGAGCGGCTACCGCGACCTCTTCGTGCCGAGCGACGGTCTCGTCGCCTACCTCGATGGCAACTCGCTCGGGCGACCGCTCACCGCATCCGCGGAGCGTCTCGCTCGCTTCGCCCGCGAGGAGTGGGGCGGGCGGCTGATCCGCGGCTGGGATGAGGGCTGGCTCGATCTGCCGCTCACGCTCGGCGACGCGCTCGGTGCGCATGTGCTCGGCGCGGGGCCCGGGCAGGTGGCGGTCGCCGATTCCACGTCGGTGCTGATCTACAAGCTGATCCGCGCCGCCGTCGATGCGCGCCCGGGGCGGGACGAGATCGTCGTCGACCGCGGCAACTTCCCGAGCGACCGGTACGTGGTCGAGGGCATCGCCGCGGACCGCGGGCTGACCGTGCGCTGGCTCGAGCCGGATGCCGCCTCCGGCGTGACCCCCGAGCTGGTCGCGGGCGCGGTGTCGGAGCGCACCGCCGTCGGCCTCTTCAGCTCGGTGGCGTACCGTTCCGGGTTCCTCGGGGATGTGCCCGGGATCACCGCCGTGCTGCACGACTCCGGGGCGCTCGCCATGTGGGATCTCTGCCATTCGGCGGGCGTCGTGCCGACCCCGCTCGACGAGTGGCGGGTGGATCTCGCCGTCGGATGCGGCTACAAGTACCTGAACGGCGGCCCGGGTGCGCCCGCCTTCCTCTACGTGCGGCGCGAGCTGCAGGGCGAGCTGCGTCAGCCGATTCACGGCTGGATCGGGTCGCGCACCCCGTTCGAGATGGGCCAGGGCTTCGAGCCCGCGGATGGTATCCGGGGCTTCTTGTCGGGCACTCCCCCGATCCTCGCGATGCAGCCGCTCGTCGACATGGTCGCGCTGATCGCGCACGTCGGGCTCGACGCGATCCGCACGAAGTCGATGGAACTCACCGGGCATGCGATCGAACTCGTCGACCAGCACCTTCCGGATGCGTTGCTCGCGTCGCCGAGGGACCCTTCCGCCCGCGGAGGCCACATCACGATCGACCACCCGCGCTTCGCCGAGCTGCTGCCGCGGCTGTGGGCCGCCGGCATCATCCCCGACTTCCGGCGGCCCGACGGCCTGCGGATCGGCTGCTCGCCGCTGTCGACGAGCTTCGCCGAGGTGGAGGCGGGGGTGTTGGCGATCCGCGACGCGCTCCGCTGAAACACGCCTGCCACACGCCGCGCGTAGCCTGTTCGGGTGACCGATGCCCCGACGCTCCTCGACACCCACACCCGCGTGATCCCCGACTTCCCGGAGCCCGGCATCCTGTTCCGCGATCTCACGCCGGTGTTCGCGGATGCCGAGGCGTTCGCCGCGGTCATCGACGCGCTGATCGCCCCCTTCGAGGGCGCCTACGACATCGTGGCGGGCGTCGAGGCGCGCGGGTTCGCGCTTGCGGCGGGGGTCGCAGCCCGCAGCGGGCACGGGCTGCTGCTCATCCGCAAGGCGGGCAAGCTGCCCGGCGAGACGATGCGCGAGAGCTACGCGCTCGAGTACGGCGAGGCGACGCTCGAGGTGCACACCGGTCAGCTGCCTGCGGGGTCGCGGGTGCTGCTCGTGGACGACGTGCTTGCGACGGGAGGCACGCTGGCCGCGTCGCAGCGGCTCATCGAGCGCGCCGGATGGGCGCTCGCCGGCACGACGGTGGTGCTCGAACTCGATGGGCTGGGCGGGCGCGCGAGGCTCGCCCCGCGGGAGGTCGTCGCTCTGCAGACCGTGTAGTCGCGGGCGGCCCGAATGGGCCGGATGACTGTGCCATGCAGCCACCGGGCGATGTTTCGGGGCCGGATGTCGGTGGCGGCTGCTTGCATGAACGCATGCAGACGAAGCCCGATCCGGTCGCCGCGGCGGACGCCGCCCTCGATCGGGTGGTGGCGATCCAGGCGCAGATCGATGCGCTCTCGGCCGAGCGGGCGCGGGCGCTCCTCGCGTTCGACGAGGCGTTCGCCTCGGCCTACCCGCCATCCGCGGAGCCGTTCCGAGAGCGGGCCGCGCGTGCCGAACTCGCGTGCGCTCTGCGGATGCCGGAGCGCTCGGTCGAGACACTGCTCGGCGAGTCGCGGGTGCTCTCGCGTCGGCTGCCCTCCACGCTCGCCGCCCTGTCGCAGGGGCGCTTCTCGTATCGCCACGCCCAGGTGCTCGTCGATGAGACGGGTGCGCTCGACGACGACGACCGCGAGGCCGTCGAACGGCTTGCACTCGGTACCGCCGGTACCGTCACGGCGGCCCGCTTCCGCCGGCAGGTGCGCCGTCTCCGGGAGCGGCGCGATCCGTCGACGATGGTGGCCCGCGCCCGCGACGCGTTCGCGCGCCGCGAGCTCACCCTCGAGCCCGGCCACGACGGCGTCGCCTACTTGACCCTCTCCACCAACGCCGTCGACGCGGCGGCGATCCTCGAACGCGCGACAGCCGCCGCCGGCCGGGCCATCGCCGACGGCGACCCTCGCACCCTCGCCCAGCTCCGTGTCGACGTGGTCGTCGATGCGCTCCTCGACCGCGACTCCACCCTCGGCCTCAGCCGTTCGCACCTCGACGCGATGGGCGCGACGCCGCAGCAGCTGCTCGAGGCGCAGGAGGTGGGCCTCGGCCCGTTCGCCGGCATCGTTCCGACGGTGGTCGTCACCGTTCCCGTGCACACCCTCCTCGGAGGCGACGAGCCGGGCACGCTCGAAGGGGTCGGCCCGATCGACGCGGCCACCGCCCGACGGCTCACCGCGCAGGCGCCCGGCCTGTACCGGCTGATCACCGATCCCGAGACGGGCACCGCGCTCTCGCTCTCACGCACCACCTATCGAGTGCCCGAGGGGCTGAGACGCTGGCTGCGCATCAGAGACGGCTCCTGCCGGTTCCCGATGTGCTCGATCAATCCACGGCGGTGCGATCTCGACCACACCCGCGACTGGGCAGCTCACGGCGGCCCGACCGACCACGACAACCTCGCCCACCTGTCGAGAGGGCACCACACCGTGAAGCACCACGGGGGCTGGAGCGTGCGCCAACCCCGCGGCGGCAATCTCGTGTGGACGAGCTACCTCGGCCGGGAGTACACGACAGTGCCCGACGCGGCCTAGCCTGCGACCGTCTCCCGCACGGTGGCCGCGTGCCGAATCAGCGTCTCGTCGACGTGGGTCGTCTCATCGGAGTCGATCTCGACGATCTGCCAGCCCGCCTCCCGCAGGCGAGGGTCTGCCGCGGCGTACGACCCGCCCCACACGTAGACCTGCGGATGGATCTCCGCCGCGAGAACCACGATCTCGCCCCGGGTGAGCCGGTGGCTGATCCGCAGCACACCCGCGCCCGGTTCCGGCCCGGAAGCCGGGGCGACAGGTGCCGGTGGCGGCACCGCCACCGGCACGGATGCGGGCGGAGCAGTCGGGGCGGGAAGCGTCGCCAACACGACGGCAGGCACGGCGGGCTGCGCCGAGGCGGTCACCGACGGAACCGCAGCCCGCACGGCGGCGGCCCGTTCCGCGGCACGGCGGGCGGCCTCCAGCGCTGCCACGACATCCGCCTCGGCTTCCGCCAGCGCAGCGGCAGCATCCGCTGCGCCGAGCGACGGATGCTCGACCCGCCGGCCGTTGATGGGCACCCGTGCCAGCATCCCCCGGCGGCGGGTGCCGGTGAAGGCGTCGCCGCCCTGCAACCGGATCTCGTAGTTGTGGTGGGCGTTGCCGCGCGATGACGCCGCCGAGAGCAGTTCGAAGCGGATCGTGTCGCCGTCGAACTCGACACGTGCGGGTCGCGAGGCTGCCTCTGGATCGGCATCCCTCACGACGACCCTGCCGTCATGCAGCAGGAAGGCGATCGTCCCCGCCGTCGCCTCCCCGCCCCGGTCGACGACGCTCACATCCCATTCGCCGATGATGTCGCTGATCATGTGGTCGCCTTCCGATGGAGTTGCCACGAGAACGGTGCCGAGCTGTTGGATACCAGCCAATGCGCACAATGTCTCCACCGCGTTACGACCGTGTCACCGCGGGGAAAACCCCGACGAGGAGGCACCCCCAGTTCGCGGGACGAGGCGCGGATCGATGCGCGGACCGCGACTAGCGCAGCGTCGCGCCCATGCCCATCCGGTCGAGCACGATGCTCTCGATCAGCTGCACCACGTTGTAGAGCACGAGGGTCACGACCGTGATGAGGGCGACGGACGCCCACAGCTCGTCGAACCGCGCCGAGGCACTGAACTTCTGAATCATCCCGCCGATCCCGGTGCCGGTGGAGAGCCATTCCGCGAGCAGGGCACCGGTGACCGCTCCCGGCACCGACACTCGAGCCGCCACGAACAGCGACGGCAGGGCGCCCGGGATGCTCACCTTGCGCAACTGCGTGAGCCTGCCTCCCCCGTAGACGGCCACGAGGTCGAGGCTCTCCCTGGTGGCCCGGCTCAGGCCGAACATCACCGACGCGAGAGCCGGGAACAGCACCACGATGCTGCCGATCGCGGCGACGGATGCCGTGGTGCCGCGTCCCGTGAGCAGGATGATGACGGGCGCGATCGACACGAGCGGCACGGTGCGCAGCACGAGCGCGAGCGGCATGACGCCCGCTTCGACGGCACGGGAGAGCGAGAACGCCACAGCCAGCACGACAGCGGCGACCATGCCGACCACCCAGCCGAGAGCCGCGTCCTGCAACGTGGTCGCCAGCAGCGGCGCGAGCAGCGCCCGGTGGGCGGCGGCCGAGCGATCCGCGGCGACCCCGGGCTCGTCGACGAACAGGAACTCCCAGACGTCGAGCGGCCCCTTCGCCACGTACGGCGAGATGCCGGTGAAGCTGACGACCGCCTGCCAGAGGAGCAGCACGATCGCGAACGTCAGTGCCGCGTTGACGAGAGCCCGCCCGATCGAGCGCGCGAGCGCTCGCCCACGGTCGGCCCGCACCTGTCGTCGCAGCTGCACGTCGGCATCCGGTTCGGTCGCGATCTCGAAGGTCGTCAGCGTCACGGGGTGGACCGTCCCGACACCCAGGGCGTCACGAACCTCGCGATCAGCCCGACAGCCGCATAGCCGACCAACGCGACGAGCGCGCACAGCAGGAAGACCGCCCACACGCGGGTGGAGTCGAGGTTGCCCTGCAGCCGGATGAGCGTGATGCCGACGCTGCGGTCGGTGGCGCCCATGTACTCCCCCAGCACGGCGCCGAGGAACGCGCTCGGCACGGCGATCTGCAGGGCGTTCAGGATCGCGGGGGCGGCCGCGACGAGCCGCACCTTGGTGAGCTGCGCCCAGCGCCCGCCGCCGAAGACCCGCACCACGTCGAGGCTTGCGCGGTCGGCCGCCCGGAAGCCGGCGAGCGCCCCCACGACCGTCGTGAAGAACACGGCGAGCGCCGCCAGGAAGATCGCCGTCACCGATGGGTCGCCCGGTTGCTTCGCCCCACCGAGCACGACGACCGAGATGCCGCCGACCGCCACGACCGGCAGGCAGTACGACACGACGGCCACCTGGGTCACCACCGGTTCGAGCCGCGGCAGCAGCAGAACAGTGGATGCGAGCAGTAGGGCCACGAGGTTGCCCCAGCAGAACCCGATCAGCGCCTCGGTGATGGTCACCTGGAACACCGACCAGTAGGGGCCGGGCCCATCGGCGGCGAGCTGCTGGAAGACGGCGAGCGGCGACGGCACGGGCGTGAAGTCGGTGCCGGGCGGCGGCGTGAACACGGTCGCCGACATCAGCCACCACGCTGCGACGATCACGACGGCGCCGATGATCCCCGCGAGCCAGCCCGGCATCCCCCTGCGTCGGCTCATCTCGCGGACCGCATCAGGACTCCGCCTCGGCGTGACCGTCGGCCCCGAACAGCAGCTCGGATGCCTGATCGACGAGGGCGTGGAACTCGGGGCTGCGCATCATGTCGGGAGTGCGGGGCCGCGGCAGGTCGACCTCGATGATCGCCTTGACGCGGCCCGGACGCGGAGACATCACGGCCACCCGGTCGGAGAGGAAGATCGCCTCCGCGATGCCGTGCGTGACGAGCAGCGTCGTCGCCGGCTTCTCCGTCCAGATGCGCAGCAGCTCGAGGTTGAGGTTCTGCCGGGTCATGTCGTCGAGTGCGCCGAAGGGCTCGTCGAGCAGCAGCACCGACGGCTTCAGCGCAAGGGCGCGCGCGATCGACACGCGCTGCCGCATCCCGCCCGAGAGTTGCGCAGGTTTGGCCTTCTCGAAGCCGCCGAGGCCGACGAGTGCGATCAGCTCGTCGATGTACGCCTCATCCGCTTTCACCCCCGCGACCTCGAACGGGAGCCTGATGTTGCCGCGGACGCTCCGCCACGGCAGCAGCGCGTGATCCTGGAACGCGATGCCGAGCTGGCTGTCGCGGCGCAGCTCGTGCGGCGTCTTCCCGTCGACCCGCACCTCGCCGGTGCTCGGCTCCTCGAGGTCGGCGAGGATGCGCAGGATGGTCGACTTGCCGCATCCGGACGGCCCAAGGAGGGCGAGGAACGAGCCGCGTTCGGTGTGCAGCTCGGTGTCCTGGAGCGCCTGCACCTTTCGGCCGCGGCCCGCGTCGAAGGTCTTGCTGAGTCCTGCGATCTGGATGCCGGTACCCGCGGTGGTCGGGGCACCGGCATCCGGTGTTGCCTGGATCGACATGATTACGGGAGGTACGCCTTCAGCTCGGGGTTCTCGGCGTAGATCTCGTCGATGATCGTCGTGTCGAAGAGGTCGTCGACGCTGACCGTCCAGCCTGCAGCCTCGAGCGAGGCGACCGTCTGCGCCTTCAGCGCGTCGGTGATCGTGAACAGGCCGTTGGCCTCCGTGTCGGCGGTCGAGATGAGCAGCTTCTCCGCCTCGAGCCCCTTGCCCGTCTTCACCGGGTCGAGGGCACCGAACACCGACTCGAGGCCGTCGGCGTTGTCGGCCGCCGCCTGGTTGTAGTAGGTCTCGATGAGCGAGACCGAATCCTCGGTCGGGTTCTTGAACACCTCGGTCCAGCCCTTGATCTCGGCGATAAGGAACGCCTTCAGCAGCTCCTTGTTCTCCGCCAGGTACTGGTCGGTCACCGAGAAGGTCTCCGCCACGTACGGCACGCCGTTGTCGGCGTAGGGCAGGTTGGTGATCTCGTAGCCGGCGAGCTCCACCGTGAGGGCCTCGTTGGTGAGGTAGGCCATGAAGCCGTCGACGTCACCGTTCATGAGCGGCGTCCGGTCGAAGTCGACCGGCACGACCTCCACCTGGTCGGGCGAGATGCCGTTGGCGTTGAGGATCGCCGCGAACACGCTCGCGTTCGAGTCCTGCACGCCGATCTTCTTGCCGATGAGGTCTTCGGGCGTCTGGATGTCGGCGCCGTCGGCGAGCGACAGGATGGTGAACGGGTTCTTCTGGAAGGTCGCGCCGATGATCTTCAGCGGCGCCTCCTGCTCGGCGATCGCGGCCCCGATCGATGCCGCATCCGACAGGGCCACCTGCACGGTCCCCGAGAGCAGCTTCGCAACACCGGTGTCGGGGCCTGAGATGCCGATCACGTCGGAGAAGCCGGCGTCTTCGTAGTAGCCGTTCTCGTACGCGTAGAACTCGCCCGCGAACTCCTCGTTCTTGATCCACGAGTACTGCACGCTGATCTCGCCGAACGACGCCTCGCCGTCGTCCGCGGCAGGGGTCGTGGTGTCGCCCGGCGCGCACGCGGCGAGGACGAGAGCGGCCGCGATCGAGGCGGCGACGGCCGCGCTGACGCGGCGGGTAGTGCGACGGGCGGAGGATGCCATGCGGATGGAGGTCCCTTCGAAGTCGTGCAGGAATGTGATGCCGCCGACGCTATCCGCGCAACATTTCGTGGCCCGTGCCGCACGGTTTCGGGGATGTTACGCACGCGCCGACCGAAGCGATCAGGAATGAGGAAACACGGTGTCCGCATCCCCCGGTACCGTCGGTGCATGACCACCCACACGGCCGACACCCACGACATCATCCGCGTGCAGGGCGCACGCGAGAACAACCTCAAAGACGTCAGCGTCGACATCCCGAAGCGCCGGCTCACGGTGTTCACCGGCGTCTCGGGATCGGGCAAGAGCTCGCTCGTGTTCGGCACGATCGCCGCGGAGTCGCAGCGCATGATCAACGAGACCTACAGCTCGTTCGTGCAGGGGTTCATGCCGTCGCTGGCACGTCCCGAGGTCGACTCGATGTCGGGCCTCACCACGGCGATCATCGTCGACCAGGAGCGCATGGGCGCCAACTCCCGCTCCACCGTCGGCACCGCCACCGACGCGAACGCGATGCTGCGCATCCTGTTCAGCAGGCTCGGTGAGCCGCACATCGGGTCGCCGCAAGCGTTCTCGTTCAATATCCCGAGCGTGCAGGGCACCGGCGCGATGACGATCGAGAAGGGCAGCGACTCGGTCGAGATCTCGCGCACCTTCAGCCAGCTGGGCGGCATGTGCCCGCGCTGCGAGGGCATGGGCAGCGTCAACGACATCGACTTGACGCAGATCTTCGACGCCTCGAAGTCGCTCAAAGAGGGTGCCATCACGGTACCCGGCTACACCGCCGACGGCTGGGCCGTGAAGCTGTACGCCGAGTCCGGCTTCTTCGACCCCGACAAGAAGCTCGCCGACTACAGCGAGCAGGAGCTGCACGACCTGCTCTACAAGGAGCCGGTCAAGGTGAAGGTGTCGGGCATCAACATCAGCTACGAGGGGCTCGTGTCGAAGCTGCAGAAGTCGATGCTCTCGAAAGACCTGGATGCGATGCAGCCGCACATCCGGGCCTTCGTCGAGCGGGCGGTCACCTTCACGGCCTGCCCCGAGTGCGGCGGCACCCGTCTCAACGAGGGCGCACGTGCGTCGAAGATCAAGGGGATCAACATCGCGGACGCCTGCGCGACGCAGATCAGCGACCTGGCGGCGTGGATCCGCGAGCTCGACGAGCCGTCGGTGGCGCCGCTGCTGGCGGGGCTCCGGCAGCTGTTCGACTCGTTCGTCGACATCGGGCTCGGCTACCTGTCGCTCGATCGCCCCTCGGGCACCCTCTCGGGAGGCGAGGCGCAACGCACCAAGATGATCCGGCACCTCGGATCGAGCCTCACCGATGTCACCTACGTCTTCGACGAGCCGACGATCGGCCTGCACCCCCACGACATCCAGCGCATGAACGTGCTGCTGCAGCAGCTGCGCGACAAGGGCAACACCGTGCTCGTGGTCGAGCACAAGCCGGAGGCCATCGCGATCGCCGACCATGTGGTCGACCTGGGGCCCGGGGCCGGTTCGGCCGGGGGCACGATCTGCTTCGAGGGCACCGTCGAGGCGCTGCGCGGCAGCGGCACGCTCACGGGCCGCCACCTCGACGACCGGGCGCGGTTGCGGGATGCCGTGCGGGCCTCGAAGGGCACCCTCGAGGTGCGCGGAGCGAGCACCAACAACCTCCGCGAGGTCGACGTCGACCTCCCGCTCGGCGTGCTCACGGTCGTCACGGGCGTCGCCGGCTCGGGCAAGAGCTCGCTCATCCACGGGTCGGTGTCGGGGCGCGAGGGCGTCGTCTCGATCGACCAGGGCGCGATCCGCGGCTCCCGCCGCAGCAACCCGGCCACCTACACGGGCCTGCTCGAGCCTTCGCGAAGGAGAACGGCGTGAAGCCGGCGCTGTTCAGCGCCAACTCGGAGGGCGCCTGCCCGAACTGCAACGGCGCGGGGGTCATCTACACCGACCTCGGCCCGATGTCGACCGTCGCCAGCCCCTGCGAGGTGTGCGAGGGCAAACGCTTCGACGCCTCCGTGCTCGAGTACAAGCTGGGCGGCCGCGACATCAGCGAGGTGCTCTCGATGCCGGTCGACGAGGCGGAACGCTTCTTCGCGACCGACGCGAAGGTGCCTGCTGCTCACGCCATCCTGAAGCGCCTCGTGGATGTGGGGCTCGGCTACCTGACCATCGGCCAGCCGCTCACGACGCTCTCGGGTGGGGAACGCCAGCGACTCAAGCTGGCCACGGCGATGGCCGAGAAGGGTGAGGTGTACGTGCTCGACGAGCCGACGACCGGCCTGCACCTCGCGGATGTGGCGAACCTGCTGGGTCTGCTCGACCGGCTGGTCGAGTCGGGCAAGTCGGTGATCGTGATCGAGCACCACCAGGCCGTCATGGCGCACGCCGACTGGATCGTCGACATCGGCCCGGGCGCGGGCCACGACGGCGGCAAGGTGGTCTTCGAGGGCACGCCCGCCGCCCTCGTCGCCTCCGGTTCGACGCTCACCGGGCAGCACCTCGCCCGCTACGTCGGCGCCTGAGTCTCGCCACGGTCGGCGCACGGTGCCACCATGGAGGCATGCCTTCTCTGCACATCACCGGCGATGACGCGTCCGACCGCCTGCTCTCCGAAGATCCGCTGGCGCTCCTGATCGGCATGCTGCTCGACCAGCAGGTGCCCATGGAGACGGCGTTCGCGGGTCCGGAGAAGCTGCGGACGCGGCTCGGCACGCTCGACGCGCGCTCCATCGCCGACGCCGACCCGGGGCGTCTCGAGGCGCTCTTCAAGGAGTCCCCCGCCATCCACCGCTTCCCCGGGTCCATGGCGGGCCGCGTTCAGGCGCTCTGCCGGGCGCTCGTCGACGACTGGAACGGCGATGCGGCCGCCATCTGGACCTCCGGCGACCCCGACGGCGCCGAGGTGCTCAAGCGACTGAAGGCGCTCCCCGGGTTCGGCGAGCAGAAGGCGAAGATCTTCCTCGCTCTGCTCGGCAAGCAGTACGGATTCGAGGCGGCCGGATGGCGCGAGGCGGCGGGCGCGTACGGCGAGGAGGGCAGCTTCCGCTCCGTTGCCGACATCGTCGACTCCGACTCGCTCGCGAAGGTGCGGGAGACCAAGAAGGCAGCGAAAGCCGCCGCAAAGGCCTGACCCCGCGGCTGTGGGCTAGCTGATCCCGAGCTCGTCGAGCGAGCGCTGGATGGTGGCAGCCGAGTCGGCGAAACGCTGCTGCTCGTCGTCGTCGAACGGCACGTCGATCACCCGGCGCACGCCGGTGGCGTCGACGACGCTCGGCACCGAGAGCGCGACGCCGGTCACGCCGTGGTACCCGTCGAGCACGCTCGACACGGGCAGCACCGCGCCCTCGTCGCGCAGCACCGCCTCCACGATGCGCGCACCGGAGAGCCCGATCGCGTAGTTCGTGGCGCCCTTGCCTGCGATCACCGTGTATGCGGCGTTCTTCACGTCGTCGGCGATGCGGTCGAGCTCGGCGCGCGGCAACGGGCCGTGGCCCGCATCCCAGTGGTCCAGCGGCACCGGACCGATGCGGGCCTGCGACCACAGCGGGAACTCCGAATCGCCGTGCTCGCCGATGATCATCGCGTGCGTGCTCGACGCCGCCACCCCGAGCCGTTCGGCGAGCAGCCAGCGCAGGCGCCCCGAGTCGAGCACGGTGCCGGATGCGAACACCCGTGACGCGGGAAGCCCCGAGAACCGGTGGGCGGCCACGGCGAGCACGTCGCACGGATTCGACACGATCACGAAGACGGCGTTCGGCGCCCGCTCGACGAGCTTCGGCATGAGGTCGCGGATGATGCCCACGTTGACGCCCGCCAGGTCGAGGCGGGTCTGCCCCGGCTTCTGCTTCGCGCCCGCCGTGACCACGATCACGTTCGACCCGGCCACCACATCCAGGTCGGCGCCGCCGCTGATGCGCGAGGTGCCGGTGAAGGGGGTGCCGTGGGCGAGGTCCAGCACCTCGGCATCGACGCGGGCCGCATCGATGTCGTACAGCGCGACCTCGCGCGCGGTGCCGCGGATGAGGGCGGCGTAGGCGAGCGAGGTGCCGACGGCCCCCGCCCCGATCACGGACAGCTTCGCGTTCTCGATGACGGCCATGCTCCGATCATGCCGAACCGGGCGGCCCGGCGACAGGCCGGAAGTCCGGCGGAGTCTACGGGCGCACGAGTGGCAGGAACACCTCGTCGACGATGGCCACGAGTTCCGCATCCGGCACCCGACCGAGCCGCAGGATCGCCTCGCTCCGGAACAGGTCGAAGGGCACCCGCAGCACGCGCTCCGGGATGCCGGGGCGAGCTTCACCGCGCGCGATCGCCCGCTCCATCAGGAGCGGCATCTGGCTCGGGCGGTCGCCGATGAGGTCGCGGCGCAGCTCGGCGGGTGTCACCCCCGTCTCCGCGTAGAAGTCGGCGAGCTGAACGCTCAGCACCACCCACATCCCGTACCGCGACGCGTTCGAGTGCCGCAGCATCGCCAGCACGTCGTCGCGAAGGCTGCCCGTGTCGGGCTCGAGGCGCGGGGTGCGCTGCCCCACGTGGCGGATCGCAGCGCGCACCAGCTCCTCGCGCGTCGGCCAGCGCCGGTAGAGCACTGCACGGCTCGTCTGGGCGCGACTCGCAACCGCCTCGAAGGTGAGTCCTGCGTACCCGGCTTCCGAGATCTGCTGCCAGGCGGCTTCGAGAATGGCGTTCTCGAGTTCGGCTCCGCGGCGTCGCGTGGCGCGCGGAGCATTCCCATCAAGAGTCACTTGCGTATCTTATCGTGGCCGCGTATCTTCACAAGAGTCATCCGCGTATCTTATGAAGCGAGCCCCAGCATGTCCGACACCGCAGCCCCCGCACCCGAGCGCATCCCTCCCGGCGTCCTCCGCACCGCCTGGATCCTCATCATCGGCGGGTTCGCCGCCATCCTCGACTCGACGATCGTCGCGATCGCCATCGACACGCTCGCGCGCGAATTCGACGTGCCCGTGTCGACCATCCAGTGGGTCAGCACCGCCTACCTGCTCGCCCTCGCCGTCGCCATCCCGCTCGTCGGCTGGGCGCAGTCGCGCATCGGGGGCAAGCGGCTCTGGATCCTCGCCCTCGCGGTGTTCCTGCTCGGCTCGATCCTCTGCGCCACCGCCTGGGATGCCACCAGCCTCATCGTGTTCCGGGTCGTGCAGGGGCTCGGGGCGGGGATCATGTTCCCCCTCATGCAGTCACTCGCGGTGCAGTCCGCAGGGGGACGGATGCGCGGCATGGGCAAGATGATGGCGATCGTGACCGTGCCCGTCGCGCTCGGCCCCATCCTCGGCCCCGTCATCGGAGGCCTCATCCTCGGGAGCCTGTCCTGGCGCTGGCTGTTCCTCGTCAACGTGCCGGTCGTGCTCATCGGCATCGCACTCGCGATCTGGAAACTGCCCGACGACTCGGCCCGACGCATCCGGGCGAAGCTCGACGTGATCGGCCTGCTGCTGCTCGCGCCCGGCCTCGCGCTCATGCTGCTCGGACTCAGCAACATCGAGTCGGGCAAGGGGGCCGCCAGCGTCGACGTGCTGCTCCCCGTGATCGCCGGCGTCGCGCTCGTCTGCGGCTTCACCGCCTGGTCGCTGCGCCGCCGAGAGAAGGCGCTCGTGCAGCTGCGACTGCTCGGCCGTCGCACCCTCGCGACCTCCTCCGCCGTCATGGCACTGTCAGGCGGCGCCCTGTTCGGCGCGATGCTGCTGCTGCCGCTCTACTTCCAGGTGCTGCGCGGCGAGACCGTGCTCGCCGCCGGACTCCTGCTGATCCCCCAAGGCGTCGGCTCCCTCGCGGCGCGCCCGATCGCGGGCCTGCTGCTCGAACGGATCGGAGCCCGCGCCCTCACGGTGATCGGATTCGTGCTCGTCGCCGTCGGCACCATCCCGTTCGCCCTCGCCGACGCCACCACCTCGAACGTCGTGCTCGGGGCGGCTCTCGTCGTGCGCGGCCTCGGCCTCGGCACCGTGCTCATCCCCGTGATGACCGTCTCGATGTCGAACCTCAGCCACGACGAGGTGCCGCAGGCCACCATGATCACCCGGATCGCGCAGCAAGTCGGCGGCGCCTTCGGAACGGCCGCTCTCGCCGTCGTGCTCACCACGCTGCTCGACGGCGCCACGAGCCCCGCCGACACGGTCACCGCGTTCCAGGTGGCGTTCTGGGTGGCGACAGGGGTAGCCGTCGTCGCGATGATCGCGGCGCTCCTGCTCCCCGGGCGCGACGAACCGCTCCGCGACCGGGTCGAGGCCGAGATCGCAGAAGGCGAGCGGGCGGCCTAGCGCTTGCGTCCTCGGAAGCGCGAGCTCAGCGCTTGCGCTTCTCCCGCATCCGGCGGCGGCTTCGCCGCCCAATGCCGGACCGCGACCGAGACGGCCGCGGCGCGTGCGGCGAGGAGGCCAGAAATGGCCTCCTCGGAAGCGCAAGCTCAGCGCTTGCGCTTCTCCCGCACGCGCATGTTCACCAGAATCGGGGTGCCCTCGAATCCGTAGACCTCGCGCAGGCGACGCTGGATGAACCGGCGGTACTGCGGGTCGAGGAAGCCGGTCGTGAACAGCACGAAGGTCGGCGGGCGCGTCGACACCTGCGTGCCGAACAGGATGCGGGGCTGCTTGCCGCCGCGCACCGGGTGCGGGTGCTCCGCGGTGAGCTCGGCGACGAGCGCGTTGAACTTGCCCGTCGGGATGCGGGTGTCCCACGAGTTCAGCGCGAGCTCGAGAGCAGGCACGAGCTTCTCGAGGTGCCGACCGGTGCGCGCCGAGATGTTGACGCGAGGCGCCCAGGTGACGTGCGCGAGATCCTGTTCGATCTCACGCTCGAGCCAGCGACGGCGCTCGTCGTCGAGGAGGTCCCACTTGTTGTAGGCCAGCACGAGCGCGCGGCCCGATTCGAGCACGAGGTCGATGATGCGAAGGTCCTGCACCGAGATCGGCTCGGTCACATCGAGCACGACGACGGCCACCTCCGCCTTCTCGAGGGCAGCGCTGGTGCGCAGCGACGCGTAGAAGTCGGCGCCCTGCTGCAGGTGCACCCGCTTGCGGATGCCGGCGGTGTCGACGAAGGTCCAGATCTTGCCGCCCAGCTCGACCTGCTCATCGACCGGGTCGCGGGTCGTGCCGGCGAGCTCGTTCACGACGACGCGCTCTTCACCGGCCGCCTTGTTGAGCAGCGAGCTCTTGCCCACGTTGGGGCGCCCCAGGATGGCGACGCGACGCGGACCGCCGATCTCCTGCTTCGCGACCGCCGACACGGTCGGCAGGATCCCCATGATGTGGTCGAGCAGGTCGGCGACGCCGCGGCCGTGCAGCGCGGACGCAGGCCACGGCTCTCCGAGGCCGAGGCTCCACAGCTCCGCCGCCTGCGGGTCCTTGATCGCGTCGTCCGCCTTGTTGGCGACGAGGATCACCGGCTTCTTGGAGCTGCGCAGCATCCGCACCACGTGCTCGTCGGTCGCCGTCGCGCCGACGTTGATGTCGACGACGAACAGCACCGCGTCGGCCAGGTCGACGGCGACCTCGGCCTGGGCGGCGACGGAGGCGTTGATGCCGGTCGCATCCGGTTCCCACCCGCCGGTGTCGACGAGCGTGAAGCGGCGGCCCATCCACTCGGCCTTGTACGAGACGCGGTCACGGGTGACGCCCGGCACATCCTCGACGACCGCCTCGCGGCGGCCCAGGATGCGGTTGACGAGAGCCGACTTGCCCACGTTGGGGCGCCCGACGATCGCGAGCACCGGCAGCGCCGGCAGGTACGTGATGCCGTCGGGGCCGGCCTCCGAGGCCTCGAGGAGGTCGAGGTCCTCCTCGTCGAGTTCGTACTCGGAGAGGCCCGCACGGAGGGATGCCGCGCGCTGCTCGGCGACGTCGTCGTCGAGCTCGGCGATGCGTTCGGCGAGTTCCGGGTCGATGGCCTCGAACTCGTCGGCGGCGTCGGCCGCGTACTCGGAGCGGTACGAGGCGCCCGATTCGTCCTGGTCGCGCTCGGTCATGTCGTGTCCTGTCAGTGGGGGGAGATGGTGTCGTGCACCAGATCGACGACCGCCTGCACGGTGCCGTCGAAGTCGAGGTGCGTCGAATCGATCGTCGTGACGCCCGGCGCCGCGGTCATGAAGTCGACCACCTGGGCATCTCGTCGGTCCCGCTCGCGCAGTTGCTCCGCCGTCGCGGCGGAGCCTGGGTTTCCAGAAGCCGTCGCGAGCTCGGCCGATCGCCTGGCAATTCTAACCTCTTCGTCGGCGGTGAGGAGGATGCGCACCTCGGCGTCCGGGGCGACCACCGTCGTGATGTCCCGGCCCTCGACGACGATGCCCGCCGCTTCCGAGGACCGGATGATGCGGCGGAAGGCTTCGTTGAGGGCGACACGTACCTCGGGCACCCGGGCGATGTCGCTCACCACGGCGCTCACACGGGGTTCCCGGATCGCATCCGTCACATCGGCGTCGCCGACTCGCACGAGGGTGCGGGAGTCGGTCACCTCCGTCTCATAGGGGAAGTCCTCGAGCAGCGCCACGACCGCATCGTGGTCGTCGGTGGCCACTCCGCGTTCGAGCGCGAGCCAGGTGAGCGCGCGGTACGCGGCTCCCGTGTCGAGGAACGCGTACCCGAGCGCACGGGACGCTGCCTTGCTGACGCTCGACTTGCCCGACCCGGCCGGCCCGTCGACCGCCACGACGTGCGCGCTCATCTCTCTGCCTCCATGAGGGTCCAGCCGCGCTGCTCGAGGGCGGATGCGAGCGGATGCGCGGCCTCGGGCAGTACCGAGATCTCGGCGAAGCCGACCCGCGTCTCCGGGGAGTGCTCGATGCGGAGGTCCTCCATGTTGACCCCCTCCTCGCCGATCTCGGTGAGCAGACGCGCGAGCTCGCCGGGCCGGTCGTCGACCTTCACGACGATCGAGGTGTACCGCTTGTCCTGGCCGTGCTTGCCGGGGATGCGGGAGACCCCGTCGTTGCCTGCCGCGAGGGCGTCGGCGATGGCACGACGTGAAGCGGGGGCGTCGGGGTCGTCGAGGGCGCCGATCACCCTGTCGAGGTCGTCACGCAGCGGACGCAGCACATCGGCGACCTGGGCGGCGTTCGCACCGAGGATCTGCACCCAGAGCGCGGGATTGCTCGCGGCGATGCGCGTGGTGTCGCGCAGTCCCTGCCCGGCGAGGCCGAGCGCCGCCCCCGACCCGTCGCGCAGCCGGCTTGCGAGCAGGCTCGCCACCAGCTGGGGCGCGTGCGAGACCAGAGCGACGCTGCGGTCGTGGTCGGCGGCATCCATCTCGATCGGCACGGCACCGAGGTCGAGGATCATGTCTTCGATCGCCGCGGCGCGACGGTAGCTGATGCCGTCGTGACCCGCGAGGATCCACGGCCGCCCGATGAAGATGTCGGCTCGAGCCGACACCGCTCCCCCGCGTTCGCGCCCCGCCATCGGATGCGTGCCGAGGTAGCGCGACAGGTCGGCACCGCGGCGGCGGAGTTCGGCGAGCGGCGCCGCCTTCACGCTGGCGACGTCGGTGACGAGCGCCTCGGGGAAGCGTTCGAGCTCCGCCTCGACGACGTCGGCGACCACATCCGGGGGAACCGCGACGACGATCAGGCCGGGCGCGTCATCCGCTGCCGGGGCCCGGCCGGCGCCGTACGCGATCGCGAGGCCGCGGGTCGAGGGCGATGCGTCGTCGACGATCACATCGACGCCGCGCGCCGACAGGCCGAGGCCGATGCTCGCGCCGAGCAGGCCCGAGCCGACGATGCGCACCTGCTCGCCCAGGCGTCCGGGGGCGGGGCGGCGGTCGGTCATCGGCGGTCCTGATTCGGGGTGGGGGCGTCGGGGTTGCGCGCCAGGGAGAGCAGCTGGCCGACCTCCACCTTAGTGAGATCGCGGATGCGTCCCGTCCCGAGCGAGCCGAGGTGCAGCGGGCCGAACTGGCGGCGCACCAGCTCCTGCACGGGGTGCCCCACCGCGGCGAGCATGCGCCGCACGATGCGGTTGCGGCCCGAGTGCAGCGTCACCTCCACGATCGTTCGGCCGCGCGACGGCTCGCCGACGATGCGGGCCCGGTCGACCGAGATCGGACCGTCGTCGAGCTCCACGCCGTCGCGCAACTGCCGGAGAGCCTGCGGGGTGACGACGCCGCGCACCGTGGCCAGGTAGGTCTTCTGCACACCGAACGACGGATGCGCCAGCACGTGCGCGAGTTCGCCGTCGTTGGTGAGCAGCAGCAGCCCGGTCGTCTCCGCATCGAGGCGCCCCACGTTGAAGACGCGCTCCTCGAGCCCGGCCGTGAACTCGCGCAGGTCGGGGCGGCCGCGCTCGTCGGCCATCGAGCTGACGACGCCGGCGGGCTTGTTGAGCATGAGGTAGCGCTTCGCGGGATCCAGCTGCACAGGGACCCCGTCGACCTCGACGTGGTCGGCGACCGGGTCGACCCGGCGGCCGAGCTCGGTGACCACCTCCCCGTTGACGCTCACGCGGCCCGCGACGATGTACTGCTCGCTGACGCGACGCGATGCGACGCCCGCCGCCGCGAGCACCTTCTGCAGGCGCTCGCCTTCCGGTTCTTCCATGTTCATCGCGCGGTTCTCGGGGTCTCGATGCTCATCGTGCCGCGCCCAGCTCCTCGAAGCCGCCCGCGCCATCCGGCAGCAGCGGCGAGATCGGCGGCAGCTCGTCGAGCGAGTTGACCCCGAGCTGCGTGAGCAGCAGCGGCGTGGTCTCGTAGTGGATGGCGCCCGTCTCGGCATCCGTGAACGACTCGGTGATGAGGCCGCGGCCGAGCAGGGTGCGCACCACGGAGTCCACGTTCACGGCGCGGATCGCGGCGATCGAGCCCCGGCTGATCGGCTGCTTGTAGGCGATCACGGCCAGCGTCTCGAGGGCCGCCTGCGACAGCTTCGTCGGACTCTGCGTGAGCACGAAGTCGCGCACGAGCTCGTCGTACTCGGCCCGTACGTAGAGACGCCAGCCTCCGCCGACCTCGCGCAGCTCGAAGCCGCGACGCGGCCCGCCCTGCCCGCCGTCGATGTCGTGCCCGTCGTAGTCGGCGACGAGGCGCTCGATCGACTGCCGCACCGCCGGGACGGGCGCTCCGAGCGCGGTCGCGAGCGTCACGAGCGGCAGTGGCTCGTCGGCGATCAGCAGGATCGCCTCCAGGCTGCGTTCGAGGTCATCGGTCATAGTCGGCCCCCAGGCTCGCAAGTTGTTCGTCGTTCCAGTGCACCGCGGTCCAGCGCAGCGTCAGCTCGCCGAGCGGCTCCAACTGCTCGAAGGCGATCGCCGCATGCCGGTAGAGCTCGAGCACCGCGAGGAAGCGCGCGATCACCACCCCTCGCTGGTCGGCGCCCGCGATCAGCTGCCGGAAGCTCGTGACCTCGCCCGTTCGCAGCATCGTCACCACGAGCGCCGCCTGCTCCCGAATGCTGACGAGCGGCGCGTGCAGGTGGTCGAGCCCGACGACCGGGATCTCGCGCGGCGCCATCGCGAGCGCCGCGAGGGCCGCGAAGTCGTGCAGGCTGAGCGTCCACACCAGTTCCGGCGTCTGCCGCCGGTACTTCTCCTCCAGCCGCACCGAGCGCGGGTGACGGCCGCCCTCCGCCTCGAGGTGCCCCTCGAACCAGCGGGCCGCCTCCTTGAAGGCGCGGTACTGCAGCAACCGGGCGAAGAGCAGGTCGCGCGCCTCGAGCAGCGCGACGTCCTCCGCGTCGACGAGCTCCCCCTGCGGCAGCAGCCCGACGACCTTGAGATCGAGCAGGGTCGCCGCGATCACGAGGAACTCGCTCGCCTGATCGAGCTCATCCGGGCCGTCGAGACCGCGCAGGTAGGCGATGAACTCGTCGGTCACCTTCGAGAGCGACACCTCGGTGATGTCGAGTTCGTGCTTCGTGATGAGCGACAGGAGCAGGTCGAACGGGCCGTCGAAGTTGCCGAGCGACAGCCGAAATCCGGTGGTCTCCTCGACCGTCGCTGGCGCCTCCTGCATGGGGGCGAGTCTAGTTGCCGCAGGCGTGTCGACCGGCCCAGCAGCCCCGCCGTCAGGCGACGGAGTGACGGTGCACCAGCTCGCGTGCGAGCTGGCGGTACTGCTCGGCGGCGTGGTGATCCGGCGCGAACTCGGTGATCGGGGTGCCGGCGACCGACGCATCCGGGAACTTCACGGTGCGGTTGATCACCGTCTCGAGCACGCTGTCGCCGAAGGCCTCGACGACCCGCTCCAGCACCTCACGCGAGTGCAGCGTGCGGGGGTCGTACATCGTCGCCAGGATGCCGTCGAGCGAGATGGCGGGGTTGAGGCGGTCGCGCACCTTGTCGATCGTCTCGACGAGCAGCGCCACACCGCGGAGGGCGAAGAACTCGCACTCGAGCGGGATGAGCACGCCGTGCGCGGCCGTGAGGGCGTTGACGGTGAGCAGCCCGAGCGAGGGCTGGCAGTCGATCAGGATGACGTCGTAGCGGTCGGCGACCTGGCGCAGCACGCGGGCGAGGATCTGCTCGCGGGCGACCTCGTTCACGAGGTGCACCTCGGCGGCCGACAGGTCGATGTTCGCCGGGATGACGTCGAGATTCGGGGTGTTGGTGTGCTGGATCGCCGCGGCGACGTCTTTTCCGGATCCGAGCAGCAGGTCGTAGATCGTGGTCACATCGTGCGTCGGCACTCCGAGCCCGGCCGAGAGCGCACCTTGCGGGTCGAAATCGACGGCGAGCACGCGTCGGCCGTAGGCGGCGAGCGCGGCGCCGAGACTGATGGTGGTGGTCGTCTTGCCGACACCGCCCTTCTGGTTGCAGAGGGCGATGATGCGTGCGGGACCATGGGTCTTCAGGGCCTTCGGCTCGGCGAAGAGCGTCAACGGCCGGCCGGTCGGCCCGAGTTCGACGTCCAGTTCCTCGAGCCCGGCGAGCTCGGTGCTGTCCCTCCGCACCTGATGGGCCTGCGCTGTCATGCGGTGAGTCTACGTCCGGGTTTCGGGCACCCCGCGGACGACAGGCGCGCCCGCCGACGGTTCGCCTCACTCTCAACCAGAGGTTGAGATTCCGGGCGGGAAAGCGTCACCGAGCGCGCGGGTGAGCCTGCTGGTAGACGTCGCGCAGACCGTCGATCGTCACGTGCGTGTACAACTGCGTCGTCGCCACGCTCGCGTGCCCCAACAGCTCCTGCACCACCCGCACATCCGCCCCGCCCGCCAGCAGATGCGTCGCGAAGGAGTGGCGCAGACTGTGCGGCGACACCTCGACGGTGATCCCCGCGCGCTCCGCCGCCGCGCGGATCACGAGCCACGCGTTCTGACGGCTGAGGCGCGCGCCGCGAGCCCCCAGGAACAGCGCAGGCGTCGCCCGCCCCGCCGCCAGCAACGGCCGCGCGCGCACCAGGTACGCCTCCACCGCCGCCCGCGCGAAACTGCCCACCGGCACGATTCGCTGCTTGTCGCCCTTGCCGATCACGCGGATCAGCTCCGGGGTCCCGTCGGGGCCGACCAGGTCGTCGACGTCGAGCGACACCGCCTCCGACACACGCGCCCCCGTCGCGTACAGCAGCTCGAGCAGCGCCTTGTCGCGCATCCGGACCGGGTCGTCGCCGTCGGTCGCCGCCAGCAACGCCTCGACCTGCTCATGGCTGAGAGCCTTCGGGAGCCGCTTCGCCTGCTTCGGCGCCGAGAGCGCCTCGGCAGGGTCGCGCGGGAGCACCTCCTCCTCCACGAGGAAGCGCGTGAACCCCCGGATCGACGAGATCACTCGCGCCGTGGAGGCGGCCGACAACGGCTTCTCACGCTCGCGCAGGCCCACGACGTACGCGCGCACGGCCTCCGGGGTCAGCTCACCCGCATCCCTCGCTCCCCCGGATGCCATCGCCTCCAAGAACGCCGTCAGGTCGCGACGGTAGGCCGAGACCGTGTTCGCCGACAGCCCCCGCTCGATCGCGAGGTGCCGCAGGTAGCGATCGAGCTGCCGCGCCGCGGAGTCAGCCGCGGGCATGGGCCGCGAGCGCTGCGACGAGCAGGATCGAGTTGCGGATGCGGCCGGCGAGCGCGGCCTCCACGATCTCCGCGAGCGGCACCCACCGCAGCACCAGCTCGGACTCCTCCTCGGTGCGGGCGTACACCTCGGGGGTGGCCGTCAGGCCCCGCGCCTCGTAGATGACGATCTGCTCGTCGCTGCCACCCGGAGAGGTCGCGAACGTGATCAGCTCGCTCCACTCGGACGCGACGATGTCGGCCTCCTCGGCCAGCTCACGCTGGGCCGCCACGAGCGGATCCTCGCCGGGGATGTCGAGCAGTCCGGCTGGCAGCTCCCACTCGCGGACGCCGATCGGATGCCGGTACTGGTTGATGAGCAGGATCCGGTCCTCGTCGTCGACGGCGAGAACCGCGACCGCGCCCGTGTGGTCGACGTAGTCGCGCACGAGTTCGTGGTCACCGAAACGGAACCGGTCCCGCCGGATGTTCCACACCCGCCCCTCGAACGCCAGATGCGACTCGATCACCTGCGCGCGATCGGGCAGGTCGGCGAGAGGTCCCGCAAGAAGGTCCGCGCGTTCCTCGGCGGTCGGCGCGGGCACGTTCACGCCTCGACGGAGACGACGGCAGGCTCGACCTCACCCGCATCCGCACCCTCGACCTCGAACAGGCGCGACGCCTGCTGACGCTCGAGCGCCGCCCCGATGAGGCCGCGGAACAACGGGTGGGCGCGGTTCGGGCGCGAACGCAGCTCCGGATGCGCCTGGGTGCCCACGTAGTACGGGTGCACCTCGCGCGGCAGCTCCACGAACTCCACCAGCCCGTGCTCGGGGTTCGTGCCCGAGAACACGAGACCTGCCTGCGAGATGCGGTCGGTGTAGTGGTTGTTGACCTCGTAGCGGTGGCGGTGGCGCTCGTGCACGACCTCCTCGCCGTACGCCTCCGCCACGATCGAGCCGGGTGCGAGGTGCGCCTCGTAGAGGCCGAGACGCATCGTGCCGCCCATGTCACCGTGGTCGAGGATGTCGACCTGCTCCGCCATGGTGGCGATCACCGGGAACTCGGTGTCGGGGTCGAACTCGCTCGAGCTTGCGCCCGGCAGACCCGCCTGGTTGCGCGAATACTCGACGACCATGCACTGCAGCCCGAGGCACAGCCCGAGGGTCGGGATGCCGTTCTCGCGGGCGAAACGCAGGGCGCCCAGTTTGCCCTCGATCCCGCGGACACCGAAGCCGCCGGGCACGCAGATGCCGTCGACGTCGGCGAGGTTGCGCGCGGCGCCCTCGAGGGTCTCGCACTCGTCAGACGGAACCCAACGCACCTTCACCTTCGTCTGGTGCGCGAACCCACCGGCACGCAGCGCCTCGGTCACCGAGAGGTAGGCGTCGGGAAGGTCGATGTACTTGCCGACGAGGGCGATCGTCACCTCGTGCGCGGGCTCATGCACCGCCTTCAGCAGACTCGACCAGCCCGCCCAGTCCACCTCGCCGGCCTTCTCACCGAGGCCCAGCTGCTCGATGATGTAGGCGTCGAGGCCCTGCTGGTTGAGCATCGTGGGGATGTCGTAGATCGAGGGCACGTCGATCGCGTTCACGACGGCGCGCTCGTCGACATCGCACATGAGCGCGATCTTGCGCTTGTTCGACTCGGAGACGATGCGGTCGCTGCGCAGCACCAGCGCATCCGGCTGGATGCCGATCGAGCGCAGCGCCGCGACGGAGTGCTGCGTCGGCTTGGTCTTCTGCTCCCCCGATGCGCCCATGAACGGCACGAGCGACACGTGCACGAAGAACACGTTCTGACGCCCCAGCTCGTGACGCACCTGGCGGGCCGACTCGATGAACGGCTGCGACTCGATGTCGCCCACCGTGCCGCCGATCTCGGTGATGATCACATCCGGTGCCGGGTCCTCGGACGCCTGCAACCGCATC